>Ga0268359_11452_pt1 | contig 67534 bp, 67 predicted proteins | sample BioMet11_FD_194416 | JGI IMG/M metagenome (GOLD analysis project Ga0268359, IMG submission 194416) | Sewage microbial communities from Oakland, California, United States - Biofuel 11 (PacBio Assembly) | ecosystem: Engineered > Wastewater > Sewage > Unclassified | place: USA: California | collected...
CGCAAAACGATGCCGACTGGCAAAGGCGACGGGGCGGCCGGGACGGCCCGGCCGCCGGAAGTTAGGCGGAGACGCCCTCCAGCAGGGCCAAGGCGGTGGTCTTCTCGTTCTGGAACCGGGACTGCACCGCCTGGCGCACCCGTTTGGTATGGCGGAAGAACTTGCGACTGCGGAGACGGTAGACTTCCTCGATCACGGATTTGTCAAAGTTCTGACTATCCGGTCCGGCGTCCGCGTTTTCGATGGCTTGGCTGAAAATCCGTTCGGCCCCGGCCGGTCCGTGCTGCACGGCCGTGCTCCACAGCACCTCGCGCAGGGCGTAGGAATGCTTGGTCACGTCCACGCCCGTGGTCAACACGATGCTCTTGACCGCCGGCGCATAGCTGAAGGTCCGGATGAACTCGTGCTGCAAGGCCTCGAACCGCTTGGGATATTTGGCGGAAATATCCTTCCAGACCGCCGGCATGGAGCCGGATTTCCCGCCGGTGTCGCTGGGGCCGGACGACTGGAGTCTGGAGGCGAGGTCAGGGGCCTTGTCCCGTAAGAACTTGATGAAAAGATCCATGGCCCCGGTCTTGGAGGCAAGCTGGAACTGGCCGTAGGACGTGCCGCCGGCCCGGTCGTAGCCGATGCAATCGATCTCGTTATTGGACTCGTACTTGGCGCTCAACAGCCCGGCCCGACGCTCCAGGGCCGAGGGCAGCACCTTGCCGGCGGCCAGGACCTTGGCCCGGGCCGAGGCCTCCCGGGTATTTTCCGCGAGCTGGTTTTCCGCCCCGGCCGCGGCCAACAGGAGTTCCTCCTCCCGCTTGGTGAAGCCCTTGCCGCGGGAGGCGGCCAGGGCCAGGCCCCGCAAGTGCCCCAGATCGTCCGGGTGGCGCGCCGACTTATTGACGGCCATGCGCACCGAGGACTTGTCCACGGCCCGGCGCAGGGTATAGCCCCCGCGCGGGGGCGACGAAGGCGTCTGTCCGGTGGTCGTGGCGGCTTGCTGCTCCATGGCCAGCCGGGAAAGCGTGGCCAGGGCATTGCCCTGGAACTGGTCCAGGCCGCCGCTCCCGCCCGTCAGGCCCTTGGTGGAGGCCTGGTAGCCGAGCATGGTCAGGGCCGCCGCCTGTTCCGAGGATTTTCCCTGGGAGAGCATCTCCAGGCCGGAAATCAGGCCCGGGTCCTGTCCTGGCGATTTGGCGTCGCCGGTCAGTTCCCCGTTGATCCCGCAGCCTTTCTGCATCATGATTTCAAAAACACGCGGATCCGTCCTGGTCTTCGCCGTCCCCGGCGCAAGCGAGGCCGCTTTCTTGATGAGCTCCTGGGCGGCTGGGCTTGATGTCTGAATGGCCATACGGTGATCCCGGTTTTGCGGTTGCGGAATAAGGGCAAATACGCTTCTGCAAGCGCCATGCCTTTGCCGCCAGCCCAGCCCCCCGGAGGACGCCATGCAGCATTCCAGCCGCTTTTTCCGCAACACCGCCTGCGCCTATTTCCCCTGTCATGCGGGCGCCGATCCGGAAACCTTCAACTGTCTGTTCTGCTATTGTCCGCTCTATTTTCTGGAGGACTGCGGCGGCACCTGGCGGGATCTCCACGGCATCAAGGATTGCACGGCCTGTCTGCGGCCGCACCGGCCCGAGGGCTATGACGAAATCCTGACGCGGCTGCGCCGGGAAGCGGCCAGACGCCGGCAGGCGGCGGAAGCGCACGAAGAGAGCGACCCGACAACGCCGTAGCCGCATGAAGCACCACCGAGGGCAAACGGTCTCTCTTTAAAAAAGGGATGCCAAAGGGCTCCGCCCTTTGGCCGCCGGAGGCATCTCTCCTCCGCCCTGGAAAAAACGCCCCTAGGCGTCGGGGATAATCTGAATATAGGGCTTCTTGAAGAGCCGGGTCTCCCGGGTGACCGGATCGTAGACCGAATTGACGAAGCACTTCCAGGCGTCGTCGTCCAGACGGCGATAGTCGGCCCGGTAGGCAAAGCCGGGATAGCGGGTCTCCTGGCGGAAGAGGAGATGCAGCAGGTGCAGCCGCGCCGTCCGCAGCCGGTGGATCTGCTCCCAGCAGCGCAAAAGTTCGTGCAGGTCGCGGGCGGCCAGCCTGTCGCTGTCCTCCTCCAGCAGCCGCAACTGGGCGAGGCCGGCCTCCAACATGGTCTTGGAGGTCGTATAGAAGGTGGAACAGCCGCCGCCGTACTCGTCCATGCACTTCATGAGCCGCATCATGAAGTTATGCGGGGTGATGCACTTCGGGTTCACCGCCGGATCGGTGGACAGGCCGACGTTTTCCGTAAACGTCCGCCAGGGCCGGTAGAGGTCCCGGGCCAGTTCGGCCCCGGACACGGCCAGGGTCGGGACGAAGTCCCGATGGTCGACGGCGAAGCGCACGAGCTGCTTGCCGGCGATACGGCCCTCGGCAAAGGAACCCGAGGAAAACTTGTGCCCCGAGGCCCCGACCCCGTCGGCGGCGGTAAAGAGCCCCTCCACCGTGGTCATGCGGTTGTAGGCCTTGCCGTTGGCGGCCCGGATCTTATAGGCCTCCGGCACCCAGGGCTCGTCCGGGCCGGAGGTCCAGATGCCGCAGCAGCCGGAATGGGAGCCGAGCAGATAGGGCTCGGTGGGCATGATCTCGGAGCCCCGCTTTTTCCGGCTCGGTGTCGGTGGCGGCCCACAAGGCGGCCTGGCTGACGCACATGTCGAGAAAATCTTCCCACGGCCTCGCTTTCCAGGTGGCGTTGCCGCTCCGGGGGCATGCCCGCGAAGGTCTTCTGCAAGGCCCCGGCCGTGTCCATGGTGATCGGGCCGCGCCCTGGCGCAGTTCGCGCAGCATCATGTGGTTGCGCAGGCAGGTCGGCACGAGGCTCCCCCGCACGTAGCCGGCGTCCTCGTACGGCCGCAACAGCGGCCGGTTGGCGACGCAGTAGTCCTCGCCCGCGGCGTTGACGGCCTTGGCCTTGAACAGCAGAAAACCAGGCCCCCACCGGACCGTAGCCGCCTTGAACCGGGCCGGCACGAACCGGTTTTCCATCATGGTCATCTCGGCCCCAGGCCTCGGCGCACATGGCGTAGGTGGAACCGGCGTTCCAGACCGGATACCAGGCCCGGCCCATGCCCTCGCCCGTGGCCCGGGGACGGTAGACGTTGACCGCCCCGCCGCAGGCCGCCAGTACGGCCTTGGCCCTGATGACGTACACCCTGTTTTCCCGCACGGAGAAGCCGACCGCGCCGGCGATGCGGTTGGGGCCGCGGCGTCGCGCAACAACCGCACGACAAAGACGCGCTCCAGGTAGCGCTCGGGCCCGAGGGCCTTCTTGGCCGCCTCGGCCACGATGCACTTGAAGGACTCGCCGTTGATCATGATCTGCCAGCGGCCGGAACGCACGGGCTTGGCGCCGGTACGCAGCGACAGCCCCCTGGCCTTGGCCTCGGCCCCGTCCAGGTTGCACTCGGCCGTCCCGCACCCAGCACGGCAGGCCCCAGGCCTCGAACAGGTGCACGGCATCGTCCACGTGCCGACCGACGTCGAACACGAGGTCCTCCCGGACGATGCCCATGAGGTCGGCGCGGACCATGCGCACGTAGTCGTCGGGGGAGTTGTCGCCCAGGTAGGTGTTGATGGCGGAAAGCCCCTGGGCCACGGCCCCGGAGCGCTCCAGGGCGGCCTTCTCGACCAGAAGGACGCTGACGCCGGCGGCATCGGCCCAGCGGCAGGCCTCGAAGGCGGCGCCGCAGGCGCCCATGCCGCCGCCGACGATGAGCACGTCCACGTTTTTTTCCACAACGTCCGGTTCGGCCAGGGCAAGGCCCTTCGGGGCATCGTTTGCGGGAATGGTCGGCATGGCCTGTTTCCTTTTTCGGGAGAGCGGGCGCGGGGCGCGCCTAGCGGCAAAAACCGTCCAGCCAGCACTGGCTGTCGTCCGGGTCGTCCACCGGCTGTTCCCGGGCCGTGGCCTGGCCGGGGACGGCCAGGGTCCGCTCGGTGCACAGCAGCTCGTTTTCCAGATCGCCCGGTTCGGGTTGGTCCGGCATAGGGGCGGATGGAGCCCCTGGCCGTGGTCCGGGTGGGGAAGGCAAAGCGTTTGACGTGGCCGTTGCGGAAGGTGACGGTCCAGCGGATGGCGCCGGCCGACCGCTCTGGCACGCAGGCGCCGCCCATGGGGGCGATGTCGGCGTAGGGCCGCACGCCGATGGCGCCCCGGGGACAGAGCCTTGACGCAGGCAGTAGCATTCCCAGCAGGCAGCGGGCTCCAGGTTGAAGGCCTTCCGGGCCTGGGGATCGAGGAGCATCAGGTCGTTGGGACAGATGGCCATGCAGGCGGTCTGGGCATGCGCCCTTGCAGCCGTCGCATCGGTTCGGGTCCACAAAGCTGGGCATGGTGCGCGTCCTTTGGGGAAGGGATCGCCGGAAGCGTCCGGCGGACCGGACGTAACGGCAAAAAGCCAGATGATGCCGCCAAATTAGCGGGCCGGCTGCCGCGCGTCAAGATACGTTCCTTTTTTCACATTGACGGCTCCCCCCGCCCGGCTTGACAAGCGCCGCGCCCGACCGCTATCGCCTTGTCCGTTTGCGCTAGAACGACCTTTCGAGAAACGGAAGACGGTGCGAATCCGTCGCAGACGCGCTGCTGTAACCGGGTTTTCCCGGCCGCGTTCACTGAGCCCCCGCGCTTGGGAAGGACGCCGCCACGCCAAGGTCCCCGCGACCGCCCCGGAAGCCAGAAGACGCCTCGAACCGGTCGGCATTCGGGCCTCGCGATTCGGGCCGGAGTGACCTGGGCGTCCGCTGCCGCCAGCCGGGCGGAGCCGCCCGCCATTCCTTTCCGTTGCCGATAACCGGCAACGGATGCTACTCTTCACGCCCTTCCCCCGTGGTCTCTGCCGGCCTCCGCTGTAACGCCCCCCCGGGCAACAAAAGGAGTGCTTTGCATGCTCACGCATTCGCTGGGATTTCCCCGCATGGGCCTTCACCGCGAACTGAAGACCGCCCTTCGAAAGCTTTTGGAGCGGCCGCACGGACGCGGCCGAACTCGAAGCGACCGCCGCCGCGCTGCGGCTGCGGCATTGGCGCCTCCAGCAGGAGGCCGGCATCGACCTGGTGCCCGTCGGCGACTTTTCCCTCTACGACCACATGCTCGACGCCAGCGTCATGTTCGGGGTGGTGCCCGCCCGCTACGGGATCGCCGCCGGGCCGACGGATCTTCCCACCTATTTCCGCATGGCCCGGGGCGGCCAAAACGGCCACGGCGGGGTGACGGCCCTGGAAATGACCAAATTGGTTCGACACCAACTACCACTACCTCGTTCCGGAATTCGCCCCCGGCCAGACCTTCCGCCTCGACGCGACGCGCCTTTTGGCGCAGCTCCGCGAGGCCAAGGAGAGCGGCTTCGCCGCCAAGGCCGTGCTGCCCGGCCCGCTGACCTTCCTTTTCCTCGGCAAGACCGATCCCCCGGGCGGCGACCGGCTGGCCCTGCTGCCCCGGGCTGCTCGCCGTCTACAAGGCGCTGTTGGCCGAAATCGCCGGCCTGTGCGCCTGGGTCCAGCTCGACGAGCCCATCCTGGTCCAGGAACTGCCGCCGGCCTGGGCCGCGGCCGTGCAGCCCACCTACCGCGCGCTGCTCGCGGCATCCGGCCCGACAAAGCTCATGCTGGCCACCTATTTCGGCGGCATCACCCACAACCTCGACTGTCTGGCCGACCTGCCGCTCGCCGCCCTGCACGTGGATCTGGTCCGCGCCCCGGAGCAGCTGGTGCTGGTGGCCAAGGCCCTCTCTCCCCGGACCGCCCTGTCCCTCGGGCTGGTGGACGGCCGCAACATCTGGCGGGTGGACGCCCCCGCCGCCCTGGCCCGCATCGATCTGGCCGGCCGGCATCTCGGCCCGGACAGGCTCCTGCTCGCCCCCTCCTGTTCGCTGCTCCACTGCCCGGTGGATCTCACGGCCGAAACCGACCTCGATCCCGACACCAGGGAATGGATGGCCTTTGCCGTGCAGAAATGTCGGGAGGTGCGCCTTTTAGCCGATGCCGCCGCTCCCGGCGGGGCCGACCGGCCCGAAGTGGCCGCCGCCCTGGCCGCCAACCGCGCGGCCTGGGAAAGCCGCCAGCACAGTCCGGCCGCCCATGTGGCCGCCGTGCGCCAGCGGGTGGACGGGCTGTCGCCCGACATGTTTCGGCGCAGCGCCCCCTATCCCGAACGGGCGGTCCGGCAACGGGCCGGCCTGTGCCTGCCGCCGATCCCCACCACCACCATCGGCTCCTTCCCCCAGACGCCGGAGATCCGGCAGGCCCGCCGCCGGGCCAAGGCCGGCGAAATCTCCCGGGACGAATACGTGTGCTTTCTCAAGCGCACCATCGTCGACAACGTGGCCAAACAGGAGGCGATCGGCCTCGACGTGCTGGTCCACGGCGAACCCGAGCGCAACGACATGGTGGAATATTTCGGGGAGCGGCTGGCCGGCTTCTGCTTCACCAAAAACGGCTGGGTGCAGAGCTACGGCTCGCGCTGCGTCAAGCCGCCGGTCATCTACGGCGACGTCTTCCGCCCCGGCCCCATGACCGTGGACTGGGCCACCTTCGCCGCCGGGCTGACCGAAAAGCCCATGAAGGGCATGCTGACCGGCCCGGCCACCATCCGTAAGCTGGAGCTTCGTGCGCGACGACCAGCCCGGGAGACCAGCCGCCGGCAGATCGCCCTGGCCATCCGCGACGAGGTGGCGGAGCTGGAGGCCGCCGGCATCCGCATCATCCAGATCGACGAGCCGGCCCTGCGCGAGGGCCTGCCGCTTTTGCGCAGCCAGTGGAATCTGGCGCTGCAGCTCGCCGTGGAGGATTTCCGGCTGGCGACCTCCGTGGCCAAGCCCCAAACCCAGATCCACACCCACATGTGCTACGCGGAATTCGGGGACATCGTGCCCGCCATCGCCGCCATGGACGCCGACGTCATCAGCATCGAGGCCAGCCGCAGCCGCATGGAGCTGCTCGCGTCCTTCGCCGACTTCCACTACCCCCAACGAAATGGGCCCCGGGCTCTACGACATCCACAGCCCGCGCGTCCCGCCGGTGGAGGAGATGGAGGCGCTGCTGCTGCGGGCCGCCAAGGTCATTCCGCCCGAGCGCCTCTGGGCCAACCCCGATTGCGGCCTCAAGACCCGCTCCTGGCCCGAAGTCACCGCCGCCCTGGCCAATATGGTCGAGGCCGCCAAACGGGTTCGGGAAAAACTGCGGCAAACCGCACCCCCGGCGACCGAAAGGGCCTGACCGCCGCCCGGAGCCGCCGCCATGGGGGAAAAGACAAAAATGTCCAATAAAGTGCTTGACAGCACCCGGCCGGTCCGGGTAACTCTCTTGTCCATGCAATCCCTTATCAACCCGACCGCCGGTTTTTATTTTTGGTTCTGGTTTAGCCACGCCCGTGGTCGGGGAGGGGTGCGGTCGAACTAGTTTCCACTGCAACGAGCCACTCCAGGGCCGCGGGCAACCAAGCCAGCGGCCCTTTTTTTGTTTTCGCCGTTGGTCGTCCGCGCCGGGAAGGGCCAAAACGCGAGGAGCCCATCATGCTGCTTGGCAAAACCGTCCGTTTGGAACGCATCTTCAACCGCAACACCCATCGCACCATCATCGTCCCCATGGACCACGGTGTGACCGTCGGCCCCATCGACGGGCTGATCGACATGCGCGAGGCCGTCAACCAGGTGGCCGAAGGTGGCGCCAACGCCGTGCTCATGCACAAGGGCCTGCCCCGCTGCTCCCATCGCGGTCGCGGCCGTGACGTCGGGCTCATCATCCACCTGTCCGCCTCGACCAGCCTGTCGCCCTACCCCAACGCCAAGACCCTGGTGGCCAGCGTCGAGGACGCCATCAAGCTCGGCGCCGACGGCGTTTCGGTCCATGTGAACCTCGGCGACGAAACCGAGCGTGACATGCTGGCCCATCTGGGCGACATCACCTCCAAGGCCACGGAATGGGGCATGCCCGTCCTGGCCATGATTTACGCCCGCGGGCCCAAGGTCCAAAACGAATTCGATCCCGCCGTGGTGGCCCATTGCGCCCGGGTCGGCACCGAACTCGGCGCCGACGTGGTCAAGGTGCCCTACACCGGCGACGTCGAATCCTTCTCCCGGGTCACCGAGGCCTGCTGCATCCCGGTGGTCATCGCCGGCGGCCCCAAGGTCCACAACGACCGCGAACTCATCCAGATGGCCCATGACGCCGTCCAGGCCGGCGGCGCTGGTCTGTCCATCGGGCGCAACGTCTTCCAACACGCCCATCCGTCCCGCATGGTGCAGGCCCTGCACGGCATCGTGCATCAGGATTGGGAAGTCGACCAAGCCATGGAACTGCTGAAGGACTAACCATGAGTAAGGAAATCTGGCTGTCCGCCATCCCCTTCGACAAGACGCTCGTGACCCTCGGACTCGAATCCGGCGTGGACGGGTTCGTGGCCGAGGCGGCCGACGCCGACGCCATCCTGGCCCTGGGCCGGACGAAGGTCATGACGCCGGACGCTTTCGAGCGCGTCACCCTCACGAGCAAGGACGACGAGACCACCGCCATCACCCACCTGAAGGCCGGCCGCCCCGTCTTCCTCAGCCGGGGCTGGGAGATCATCCCGGTGGAGAACATCCTGGCCGCCGCGACCGGCCTGGGGCTCGAATGCGAGAGCCTCGACCGGGCCCGGCTGGCCGCCGGCGTGCTCGAACGCGGCGCCGACAGGCTGCTCATCACCACGAGGCGGCCCCCGACATCAAGACCATCGTCAAGGAGCTCAAACTGTCCCAGGGTACCATCGAACTCGCCGCCGCCACCATCACGGCCATCGAACCGGCCGGGCTGGGGCACCGGGTCTGCGTGGACACCACCAGCCTTTTTACCAGCGGCCAAGGCATGCTCGTCGGCAACTCCTCGGCCTTCACCTTCCTGGTCAACGCCGAGACCGAGTCCAATCCCTACGTGGCGGCCCGGCCCTTCCGCATCAACGCCGGGGCGGTCCACGCCTACTGCCAGATGCCGGGCGACACCACCCGCTATCTGGAGGAACTGCACTCGGGCTCGGAAGTCCTTATCGTCTCCCACACCGGGGAGACCACCACCGCCGTGGTCGGCCGCATCAAGACCGAAATCCGGCCCATGCTCCTCATCACCGCCGAGGCGGACGGCCGGGAGGGCAAGGTCTTTTTGCAGAACGCCGAGACCATCCGGGTGGTCGATCCGACGGGACGGCCGGTCAGCGTCGTCACCCTGCGCGTCGGTGACAAGGTCCTGGTCAAAACCGATGTGGCCGGCCGGCATTTCGGCATGCGCATCAACCGAAGCCATCAAGGAAGGATGACATGGGCAAGGATACTGCCGACGACGCCACCAAAACGGTTTCCCTCGACGAGGCCCTGCTGGAGCTGCGGGGCGGCATCGACGCCGTGGACGACGCCCTGCTGAGCCTGCTCAACAAGCGCGCCACCTTGAGCCTCGAAGTCGGCCGCCGCAAGGCCGGACGGGACAGCGCCGTGTTCAAGCCCTTCCGCGAACAGGAGGTCCTGGCCCGGTTGGCCGGCAACAACCCCGGACCGCTGCCCGGGAACCACCTGCTCGCCATCTACCGGGAAATCCTGTCGTCCTCCCGCCGCCTGCAACGACCCGAGCGGGTGGCCTACCTCGGACCGGAAGGCACGTTTCCCACTTCGCCGCCATGGCCGCCCTCGGCCATTCGCCGGACTTCCTGCCCATGACCACCATCGGCGACGTGTTCGCCGCCGTGGCCGGCAAAACGCACGGACCTCGGCATCGTGCCCCTGGAGAATTCGCTCCAGGGCACGGTCGGCCAAAGCCTGGACCACTTCCAGCACTACGACGTCTACATCCAGGCCGAAATCTCCTGCCGGGTGAGCCACGCCCTGCTCTCCACGGCCGAAAGCATCGCGGCCATCGATACGGTCTATTCCCATCCCCAGCCCCTGGCCCAGTGCGCCTCCTGGCTCAAGGCCCATCTGCCCCACGCCCGGATCATCCCCACCGATTCCACGGCGGCGGCCGCGGCCCGCTTGGCCGGCGAACCCACCGCCGCCTCCATCGGGCACATCCGGCTGGCCGAGATGCACACCCTCCATGTCCTGGCCAGTCCCATCGAGGACCTGCCGGACAACTGGACCCGGTTTTTCATCATCGGCCCCGAGGACACCAAGCAGCAGACCCGGGACAAGACCTCGATCCTGTTCACCGTGCCCAACCGCCCGGGCGCGTTGCAGCAAGTGCTCTCGCACCTGGCCGGCGAGGGCATCAACATGACCAAGCTGGAGTCGCGGCCCATCCGCGGCGAAAAATGGCAGTACGTCTTCTTCGCCGACCTGCAATGCGACCTGTCGCGCGAGGAATACAAGCAGCTGTTGGCCACCTTGAAGGAACATACGCACAGCCTGCGCATCCTCGGCTGCTATCCGGCCGGCCCCCAGGTGGACCTGGGCGACGGCGCGATCAGCCTGGCCGAAGCCCAGGCGAAATGAAGAAGCAAAGAGGAAGATGCCTCCGGCGGCCGGGGGGAATCATTCCCCCCGGACTCCCCGAATAAAAAGGATACGCCATGCCGACCGTCACCGCTCCGTCCTCCAAGTCCGTGTCCCACCGGGCCATCATCGCCGCCTGCCTGGCGCAGGGCACCAGCCGGCTCACCGGCCTGCTGGCCAGCGAGGACCTGGAACGGACCCGGGCCTGCATGACCGCCATGGGCGCGGACCTCCATCCCCAGTCCGACGGCTCGTGCATCGTCTCCGGCACCGCCGGCCGCCCCCAGGGCGGGACGGACGCGGAACCGGTCGTGCTCGACGTGGGCGAATCCGGCACCACCTGCCGGCTGCTCACCGCCGTGGCCGCCGCCGGCCGGGGAGTCTTCGAGATCCGGGGGCGCGGCCGCCTGCACGACCGCCCCATCGGCGAACTGATCGACGCCCTGACCCCGCTCGGGGTTGCGGTGCGCTCCCTGGGAAAGCCCGGCCATCCGCCCCTGCGCCTGACCACCGCCGGCCTTTCCGGCGGTGAGACGACCATCACCCTGGAAGACAGCTCCCAGTACCTGTCCGGCCTGCTGTTGGCCGCTCCCCTGGCCGACGGGCCGGTGACCGTCGCCGTCACCGGCGGCAAGGCCGTGTCCTGGCCGTACGTGGCCATCACCCTGTCCACCCTGGCCGACTTCGCCGTGCCCTTCACGGTGGAGACGCTGGCAGACGGAACGTGGACCGCCGCCGACTGGCGGACGCTCACCGACGTGACGCCGGGGCGGGTGCGCTTCCGCATGCGCCCGGCCGCCTATATGCCCCGGGACTGCGCCGTGGAGGGCGACTGGTCGAACGCCTCCTATTTCCTGGCCGCCGGGGCGGTGGGACCGGAGCCGGTCACGGTGACCGGACTTCGCCCCGACTCGCTCCAGGGCGACCGGGCCATCTGCGACATCCTGGCCAGCATGGGCGCGCGCCTCGAAATCACGGACGTGGGCGTCACCGTCTTGCCGAGCGCCCTTGCCGGCCGTGTCCTGGACATGAGCCGCTGCCCGGATCTGGTGCCGACGGTGGCCGTGGCCGCCTGTTTCGCCACGGGCACGACGACCATCACCAAGGTGGCCCATCTGCGCCTCAAGGAGTCGGACCGCATCGAGGCCGTGGCCGAAAACTGCACCCGGGCCGGGGCGACCGTCACCATCCTGGCCGACGGGTTGTGCATCCATCCCAATCCGCTGCCGGCCGGTCGGACCATCGACTTCGCCTCGTTTCACGACCACCGGCTGGCCATGTCCGCCGCCCTGTTCGGCCTGGCCGGCGTGACCGTGCGCCTCGACGATCCGGGATGCGTGGCCAAATCGTTTCCGAATTTCTGGGAGAAATGGGAGAAACTGGGGCTTTGCCCCAGCCCCCACCGGGGGAATGATTCCCCCCGGTCCCCCTCGATGTTTTTTGACACGAAAAGGGCATCATGAGCGACAAAACGACCACACGGACGACACCCGACACGCCCCCGTCACCCATCCGGACGCTCGTCATCGTCGGGGCCCGGGGCGGCATGGGGCGGCTCATCGCCGCCCAGAGCCGGGCCGCCGGCCTGACGGTGCGCCCCCTGGACCGGCCGCTCACCGACGAAGCCATCGCCGCCGCCGTCACCGGGGCGGACATGGTGCTCCTGTCGGTGCCGGTCTACGCCATGGACGAGGTGGCGGCCAAGGTGGCCCGGTGCATGGACGGCCGGCAGATCCTGGCCGACGTCGGTTCGGTCAAGACACTTCCCATCGCCTCCATGACGGCCCGCTACCAGGGACCGGTGGTCGGCACCCATCCACTGTTCGGTCCGACGCCCCGGCCGGCCGACGGCATGCGGGTGGCGGTGATGGACGGCCGGCCGGGCGAGGACGTGTGGGCGACCACGGCGGTCTGGGACTGGTGCGCCCGGATCGGGTTTGCGCCCTTCGCCAGCAACGCCGAGGAGCATGACCGGCGGCCGCCTTTGTCCAGGGACTCAATTTCGTGACGACGGTGGCCTATTTCGCCACCCAGGCCGCCGGCGGCGACGTGCAGAAGTATCTGACGCCGTCGTTCGCCAGACGGCTGGCCGCCGCCGAAAAGCTCATCATGAAGGACGCGGCGCTTTTTACGGCGCTGTTCGAGGCCAATCCGTACAGCCACGAGGCCGTGCGCAACTACAGGAGTCTGCTCAATATCGCCGCCGGCGGCGACGTGGATCTGCTCGTCCGCCGGGCCGAGACCTGGTGGACCGCCAAGACGGAAGGGAAGGATAAGCCATGAGTGCGATCATTCTGCAACAGGAAGGGACGTGGCTGCCGGCCGACGTTCAGACACCCATCAGTCTGTTTCTGGGGCTGGTCGGGGAACGTCCCGGCATTCTCCTGGAAAGCGCCGAAGTGGACGGCCGACTCGGCCGATACAGCGTCATCGCCTGGGATTTCCGGCTGCGGCTGCGCCTGAAGGCCGGCAAGCTCGACATCAACGCCCGGGACACCCGGCTGGCCCCGCTGGAGGATTCCTCCGGCCAGGACTTTTTCGAGGGCATGCGGGCGATCATGGCCCGGCTCAAGGTCCTGGCCCCGGAGGGCATGGCCGACACGCCGCCCATCACCCGCGGTCTGCTCGGCTATTTCGGCTACGGCATCGCCGGCATCTTCGAGCCCAAGCTGGCCAAGGTGCTGCCGCCGAAGGAAGCGGAGTTCTGCCTGGTGCTGCCGGGCCGGCTGGTCCTGTTCGACCACATCAAGCACCGCTGCCTGCATCTGTCCCTGGACGCCGGCAAGAAGGCCAAGATCCGGCACGAAAACGTCTACGCCCCCCTGGAGCGGCCGGAGGTCGGCCGGGTGACCAACAGCCCGGACGCCGACGGCTACATGGAGGCCGTGACCAAATGCAAGGAAATGATCCGGCAGGGCGAATGCATCCAGACGGTGCTCTCGACCCAGTTCTCCGCGCCGTTTTCCGGTGATCCCTTCGTGCTCTACCGGCGGCTGCGGCAGGTGAACCCTTCGCCGTACATGTTCTTCATGCGGCTGCCGCGCATCACGCTTCTGGGCTCGTCGCCGGAGCTGCTCATCCGCTGCCAGGACGGGGCGCTTACCACCTGTCCCATCGCCGGCACCCGTCCCCGCGGCAAGACCCCGGCCGAGGACGACGCCCTTTCGGCCGAACTGCTGACCGATCCCAAGGAGCGGGCCGAGCACGTCATGCTGGTGGACCTGGGGCGCAACGACCTCGGGCGCATGGCCGAGAAGGGCACGGTCTCCGTGGAAAAATTCATGACCGTGGAGAAGTTCTCCCACGTCATGCACATCGTCTCCTACGTGACGGCCCGGCTCAAAAAGGGTCTCGACGCCCTGGACGTGCTCAAGTGCGCCTTCCCGGCCGGCACCCTCTCCGGCGCGCCCAAGATCCGGGCCATGGAAATGATCGCCGACCTGGAAAAGGGCCAGCCGCGCGGACCGTACGCCGGCTGCATCGGCTGGATCGGCCTGGACGAGGGCCGGGTCAACCTCGATACCGGCATCACCATCCGCAGCCTCTGGATTCGCGACGGCCAGGTCTTCTGGCAGGCCGGGGCCGGCATCGTCTTCGATTCCGAGCCGGCCAAGGAATGGATGGAGGCCCAGAACAAGGCCCGGGTGCTCATGGAAGTGATGGCGGCCAAGGAGGATGGCGATGTTTTTACTTATTGATAACTTCGACTCGTTCACCTTCAACGTGGTCCAGGGCTTCCAGCAGCTCGGCCGCGATCCGGTGGTGAAGAAAAACGACGATCCCGAGATCCTCGACCTGGCCGCCTCGGGCACCCTCGACATGGTGTGCGTCTCGCCGGGGCCGAGCACGCCGGAAAACGCCGGGCTGTGCCTCAAGTTTCTGGAGCTTCTGCCCAAGACGGTACCGGTCCTCGGCATCTGCCTGGGCCATCAGATCCTGGGGCATTTCGCCGGCGCGCCGGTGGTGGTGGCCGACCGCATCATGCATGGCAAGACGTCCGACGTGTTTCACCGCGAGACCGGGCTTTTCACGGGCCTGCCGAACCCGATGGAGTGCTGCCGCTACCACTCGCTCATCGTGCTGGCGGCCAAGGCGGCGGACACGCTGGAGATCACGGCCTGGACCGAGGAGAACGAGGTCATGGGCCTGGCCTACCGCGACCGCCCCTGGGTCGGGGTGCAGTTCCATCCCGAATCGGTCTTCACCCCGGACGGCATGAAGCTGCTCGCCAACTTCCCGGAAAAGATCCTCTGAAGAAGGAGGCGGCTGAGGGCCTCAATATAAAAAGGCTCTCAGCCGCCATTAATATAATCAAGGCAATGGTGGTAAAAAAAATGGATACAAAATGTCAAATATGCGATGAAAAGTGCCAAAGGCATCTTATTGACAACGGGAATAAAGATGACTTGATACAAAGATATTATTACGATTGTCCAAGATGCGGAAACTATTTTATCACATTTAAGGCAATAGATAAAATAAATTTAATAAAGAACGACCACAATAAAAGGACTCTTACTAATATTTCTTCATGGATCAGAGACAATCAACAAGTACTTATTACAACTGACAAATTGAACAATCTAGTAAATATGAAACCATTGTCTATATCTGAACGACTAGGTAGATTATTGATAGAATTTAACAAGAAATCAGATTTTTTTGGTTCGACGTTTTGTATCAATAAAGAAGATAAATATATACAATCATTGACATGGAGTTTAAATGACAAAGAACTAGTAGAGTTAATCAGCTATTTAATACAATTAAAATACGTTAAAGAATCAACAAAAATAGCTGGCCAAGACAGATATTTGGAAATAACTTTCGAAGGGTTTAGTTATTTAGAAAATATTTTAAATAGTAACAAGGAAAGTGCGCAAGGTTTTGTGGCAATGTGGTTCGATCAATCCATAGCGAAAATTTACAACGAAGCCATTGCACCAGCAATTGAGATAGCTGGATACAAACCAAGAAGAATAGACCATATTGACCACAATAATGACATAACCGATGAAATTATATCCCAAATTCGTCGTAGCAAATTTATCATTGCTGATTATACAGGTCAAAGAGGTGGTGTATATTATGAAGCTGGTTTTGCGCGCGGTCTAGGGATTGAAGTCTTTATGACCTGCAAGGAAGATGAAATAAAGGATCTTCATTTTGACATAAATCATCTCAACTGCATCGGATGGGAATCCGACAATCTTGAAGAATTCAAAAATCGATTAGCCAACAGGATTGAAGCGATTCTGGGGCGTGGCCCGCATGCAATGGATATTTAGTTATCCCAACCGATATGCGTAGCGAGAATTAAGACCATGTTGGATTTTTATCGAGACTACGGCGTCTACACCGATCCCGGCGAATACGCCTCGCTCTTGCGGGACCTGCCGACGTCGCTGCCCGAGCTGTGCGCCCTGGTCAAGGCCCAGCTCATCCACCCCTTCGCCCTGCCCCAGTACGCCGACCTGGTGCCGCCGGACAAGGCGTGCGAGGACAGGGACTACCCGACGGTCCGGAGCCTGCTGGCCGGACTGGTCGCCGCCAACCCGGCCGGCCTGATCGCGGACCGCGAACCGGCCGAGCGGCTGATCCTGTCGTGCCGCTCCCATGCCCTTCTCTTGGCCGCCATCCTCAAAAGCCGCCACATCCCGGTCCGGGTGCGCTACGGCTTCGCCACCTATATCGTGCCGGGACTGCACGCCTATCACGTCATCTGCGAGGTCTGGAAGGACGACCGCAACCGCTGGGTGCTGGTCGATCCCGACCGGCAGGTGGTCGATGTCCCCGCCGAGCAGTTCGAGTCCGCCGCCACGGCCTGGATGCGCTACCGCCAGGGCGGATGCAATACCTCCCGCTACGGCGTCAAGGGCTCCTGGGGCGCCCACCCCATCTTGGGGGCGCTCGTCCATGACGCCGCCGCCGTGTTGGGGACCGAACACCTCTACTGGGACGAACCGCCCGTTGCGGCCATTTCGGAAGAGGCCATGGCAACCATTCCCAAGGACAGGCTGGCCGTCCTCGATCAGATGGCCGCCGCGCTGCGTGACCCGGACAAAACCCTGCGACAGGTGCGGGCGCTCTTCGACGCCCATGCCTTCCTGCAGTTTCCGCCCGTCCACGCAGGAACGTTTCGCTCGAAAGGAGCTTGACCGTGGAAAAGCACGTCGAATGCCTCGAACTCCTCGCCGCCGGCCGGGATCTGACGCCGGAACTGGCCACCTACGCCTTCCGGGCCATGTATTCCGGGGAAATGCCCCCCTCCTGCGTCGGCGCCTTCCTGATGGGCCTCAAGACCAAGGGCGAATCCGCCGTGGAAATCGCGGCCGGCGTCACCACCGCCCTGGAAGAGGCCCGACTGGTGCCGAACCTGGCCGGTCCCCGCATCGATACCTGCGGCACCGGCGGGGACAATACCTGTTCCTTCAACTGCTCCACCGCCGTGGCCCTCTACCTGGCCGCCATGGGGCACAAGGTCGTCAAGCACGGCAACCGGGCCGTCTCCAGCTCCTGCGGCAGCGCCGACGCGGTGGAAAGCCTGGGCTTCCCGCTCATCGTCGAACCGGACAAGGTCGCGGCCGAATTGGAAAAAAACAATTTCGTCTTTCTCTTCGCCCCCAACTATCACCCGGCCTTCAAGCGCATCGGCCCCATCCGCAAGGAACTCGGCGTGCGCTCGCTGTTTAACCTCATGGGACCGCTCATGAACCCGGCCAGGCCCACCCATCAGATCCTCGGCGTGCCCACGGCCTCGTACGTGCCGCTGATGGCCGAGGTGCTGGCCCTGACCGGCCTTTCCTGCGGCGCGGTGGTGCACGGCGCCGGCGGCTTCGACGAAATCACCCCCTTCGGCCCGGCCGAGGTCTGCTGGCTGCACGACGGCTGGATCAAGCGGGACCGCATCGATCCGCGCGACTTCGGCATTCCGGCCCACAAGCCGGCCGACGTCGTGGTCTCGGGCCGCGACGAGGCCGTGTCCGTGCTGCGGGACCTCCTGTCCGGCCGGGGGACGCCGGCCATGCGCGACATGGTGGCCTTAAACCTCGGCTGCGCCCTGCACCTGCTCGAAACCGGCCTCTCCCTCTACCAGGGCGTGACCAAGGCCCAGGCGGCCCTCGACGCCGGCCTGGCCGCCACGTTCTTCCAGGATGTGTTCCATGCTTGAGAAGTTCCGGGCCGCCAAGGTGGCCGAAATCGCCCGGCTGAAAGCCCTTGAGGCCGCCGAGGAACTGCCCCTGCCCTACACCGGGCCGCGGCCGTCCTTCTCCGACGCCCTGTTGGCGGCCGCACCCGGCGCCGTCATCGCCGAATACAAGCGCGCCTCGCCCTCGGCCGGCGACATCAACCTGGGCCTGGCCCCCGGCGAGGTGGCCGCCATGTACGCCGCCTCGGGCGCGGCCGCCCTGTCCGTCCTGACCGAGGAGAGCTACTTCAAGGGCTCCCTCGACTACCTGGAAGCCATGAGCGCCCCGGGGCTGCCGCTCCTGCGCAAGGACTTCCTCCTGCATCCGCTCCAAGTGGTCGCCACCGCCGCCACCAGGGCCTCGGCCCTGCTTTTGATCGTGCGCATGCTCCCCGACGCCGCCCTGGCGGAAATGCTCCGCCGCACCTATGACGCCGGACTGGAAGCCGTGGTCGAGGTTTTCGACGAAAAGGACCTGGCCCGGGCCGAGGCCGCCGACGCCCATATCGTCCAGGTCAACAGCCGCGACCTGGACACCCTGACCACCGACCTGGCCGTGGCCGAACGGCTGGCCAAGCGCAAACGCGCCGGCCGCATCTGGATCGCCGCCAGCGGCATCAAGACCCGCGCCGACGTGCTGCACATGGCCGACCTGGGCTTCGACGCCGTGCTCGTCGGCACCTCGCTCATGGCCGGGGACAACCCCGGCGCGGCCCTGGCTCGCCTGACCGGCAGGGAGCCGGCGTGAGCGCGCTTGTCGTCAAGGTCTGCGGCCTCACCCGGCCCGAGGACGTCATCGGCTTGCGCCGAAGCCGGCGCCGATCTCGTCGGCTGCATCTTCGCCGCCAAAAGCCCCCGCCGGGTCACGCCGGCCCAGGCCGCCGCCCTGCCCCGCTCCGCGGCCAGGCGCGTCGGCGTCTTCGTCGAGCAGACCGTGCCCGAAATTCTGGCCATCATGGACGAGGCCGCCCTCGACCTGGCCCAGCTCCATGGCGACCACACCCCGGAGGACTGCCGGGCCATCGGGCCCGAGCGCGTCATCCGCACCTTCTGGCCGAACCGCTATCCGGACCTGCCCGGCCTGGCCGCGGCCATGGCCGCCTACGCCGGCGCCGTCCGCTACGCCCTGCTCGACGCCGGCAGCGCCGGCGGCGGCCACGGCCGCACCCTCGACTGGGCCGCCCTGGCGGGGCTCGACGCGCCCATGCCCTGGCTTCTGGCCGGCGGCCTCGGGCCCGACAACGTGGCCGAAGCCGTCGCCGCAGCCCAGGCCGCACGGCGTGGACCTCAACTCCGGCGTGGAAGCATCGCCGGGCCTCAAGGAGTTGGCCAAAGTCCGGAGGTGTCTTTGGGCCCTGAAAGGGTAGGAAGAAGGGAAAAGAAGAGAAAGAACCAGGGCCCTGCCCTGGACCCGCCGGGAGGACTGCTTCCCCCCGGTCCCCCTCGACGGGGGAGCGGCAAGGCGCCGCCATATATTGACTGAAGTATCGCAAAAATTTGCGAAGCCCATGGAATATTTTTGGGAGAGGGTCTGGGAGAACCTTTTTTGCAAAAAAGGTTCCCCCAGCCGCCGGAGGCAATCACCCATGCAAAAAGGATATTACGGCGATTTCGGCGGACAATTCGTCCCCGAGCTCCTCATGCCGCCGCTTCTGGAACTGGAAGAGGCCATGCGGACCATCATGCCGAGCGAAGCGTTTCAAAAGGAATTGCACCACTTGCTGGCCGATTACGTCGGCCGGCCCTCGCCGCTCTACCGCTGCCCCAACCTGTCGCAGGAGCTGGGGTTCGACTTGTGGCTGAAGCGTGAGGATTTGAACCACACCGGAGCCCACAAGATCAACAACACCATGGGCCAGGGCCTGCTCACCAAGCACATGGGCAAACAGGTGCTCCTGGCCGAGACCGGGGCCGGCCAGCACGGCGTGGCCACGGCCACGGCCGCCGCCATGCTGGGGCTCAAGTGCATCGTCTTCATGGGCGCCGAGGACGTGGTGCGCCAGTCGCACAACGTCCGTCGCATGCACCTGCTCGGGGCCAAGGTGGTACCCGTCGAATCCGGAACCCGCACCTTGAAGGACGCCATCAACGCCGCCCTGCGCTACTGGATCGCCGAGCAGCGCACCACGCACTACTGCTTCGGCACGGCCGCCGGACCGCATCCGTTTCCGCTGCTGGTGCGGGAGTTCCAGTCCGTCATCTCGCGGGAAGCCCGGGGGACAATGCCTGGACAAGATGGGCCGGCTGCCGGACTACGTGGTGGCCTGCGTGGGCGGCGGCTCCAACGCCATCGGCATGTTCCACCACTTCCTTGCGGACGCGAGCGTCAAGCTGATCGGCGTCGAGGCCGGCGGCACGGGTGCGCCCGGCTGCTACAACTCCGCGCCGATCAACCTCGGCACCCCCGGCGTGCTGCACGGCATGCGCTCCATGCTGCTGCAAACCAGGGAGGGCCAAATCCTGCCGTCCCACTCCGTGTCCGCCGGCCTGGACTATCCGGGCGTCGGCCCGGAGCACGCCTACCTCGCCGCCACCGGCCGGGTCCGCTACGAGATGGCCGTGGACGTCGAGGCCCTGGCCGCCTTCGAGGCCCTGTGCCACCGGGAGGGCATCATCCCGGCCCTGGAAAGCTGCCACGCCGTGGCCTGGGTCATGAAGCACGCCGACGAGATTCCCAAGGGCAGCCAGGTGGTGGTTTGCCTGTCCGGCCGCGGGGACAAGGACCTCGACATCATCGAAGCCTACGAAAAACACCAGGGGGCGGCGTCATGAACGAATCCGTATTGACCGCACGCATCATGGAAGCGCTGGGGGCGGGCCGCAAGGCGCTGATTCCCTTCCTGCCCGCCGGCTTCCCGGACAAGGAACGCTTCTTCGACGAACTCGCCGCCCTGGATGCCGGCGGCGCCGATATTATCGAAATCGGCGTGCCCTTTTCCGACCCCGTGGCCGACGGCCCGGTGGTGGAGAAGGCCTCGCTCCGGTCGCTTGCGAACGGCACCGACCTGGCCTGGCTCCTGGGCGAACTGACGCGCCGCAAGGGCCGGTTTCGGGCCGGGCTGGTGCTGATGGGCTATTACAATCCCTTCTACCAGTACGGGTTGGACAAACTGACCCGGGACGCGGCTGCGGCCGGGGTGGCCGGCTGCATCGTGCCGGACCTGCCCCTGGAGGAATCCGGGCCCATGCGGGCGGCCTGCGACGCCGCCGGGATCGACCTCGTGCCCCTGGTCGGGCTCAACACCTCCGAGGACCGGCTGGCCGAATACGCCGCCGTGGCCCAAGGCTACGTCTACTTCGTGTCGGTGCTCGGCACCACCGGCATGCGCGAACATCTGCCCGACGAGGTCAAGGACCGACTCACCGTGGTGCGCCGCATCTTCTCGGTGCCGGTAGCCCTGGGCTTCGGCATCAAGTCCCCCGAGCAGCTCACCGCCTTCGGCGACCTGATCGACGCCGCGGTCTTCGGCTCGGCCCTGATCGCCCACATCGAGGCCGGCGGCACGGCGGCCGAATTCATGGAGCGCTGGCGCGCGTAGGCAGAAGATGCCTCCAGGGGCCGGGGGGAAGCCCCCCCCGGCCCCCTCAATAAAAAAGAGACGCTTTATTGTTGGCACGCAATTGGGGTATGGCGAGGGAAACGGGAAGGAATCGTCATGCCCCAATGCGTCCGCATTCTCTTTGTCGATGACGAGCAGGCAGTCCTCGATTCCCTGCGTCGCGGCCTCCACGGCTGCTATGACGTGACCACGGCCCTGGGACCCGAGGAAGGACTCCGTATCTTCACGGAGGAAGGGCCGTTCGCGGTCGTGGTCTCCGATCTGCGCATGCCCGGCATGGACGGCGTGCAGTTTCTCCACCAGATCAAGAAACAAAATCCACTCAGCCTCGGCATCATGCTGACCGCGCATGGCGACCTGACGGCGGCCATGACCGCCGTCAACGAGGGGCAGATCTTCCGCTTCCTGACCAAGCCCTGCCCCATCGACTGCCTGTCCCAGGCCTTAAACGCCGGGCTCGAGCAATACCGGCTGGCCGCCGCCGAAAAGGAGCTGCTGCGGGTCACCCTGGAAAACTCCCGGCTCAAGGAGGACGTGGAGCGCATCATGCGCCACGACCTCAAGTCGCCGCTGACCGCCATCATCAGCCTGCCCCAGCTGTTGCGCCTGGACGACAACCTGACCGACGACCAGCGGGAGATGCTCACCTGCATCGAGGACGCCGGCTACACCGTGCTGTCCATGGTCAACCTGTCCACGGCCCTGTTCAAGATGGAACGCAGCGACTACCACCTGCAACCGGAAGCGGTGGACCTCGTGCCCGTCATCCGCAAGATCCTCAGCGTCCATGAGGAGACCGTCCAACACCACGACCTCTCCCTGGAACTGACCCTGGACGGCCGGCCGCTCCATGCGCACGAGGCCTTCAGAATTTTGGGCGAGGAGTTGCTGTGCTATTCCATGCTGGCCAACCTGATCGCCAACGCCGTGGAGGCCTCGCCCGACGGCAGCACGGTCTCCCTGGACCTGGGCCGGGACAAGGACCGGGCCAGCATCACCATCCGCAACCGGGGAGCGGTGCCCGAAAGCATCCGGGCGCGCTTTTTCGAAAAATACGCCACCGCCGGCAAGCCCAAGGGCACCGGGCTCGGCACCTATTCGGCCCGGCTCATCGCCCGGGCCCACGGCGGCGACATCACCATGCGCACGGACGAAGCCTGGGGCACCGAGATCAGGATATCCCTGCCGGCGGCGGATTAACGGCCGACCAGCGCCAGGGCCTCCCGCATTTTTTTAAGCAGCGTGTCCGGCGAGAACGGCTTGACGACATAGTTGGTCACGCCCGCGTGGATGGCCGCCAGGACATGCTCCTCGTTGGCCTCGGCCGTAATCATGACTACCGGCAAGGTGGCATAGGCCTCGCTACGCCGGATGCGTTCCAGCAGCTCCAGTCCCGACATCCGCGGCATGTTCCAATCGAGCAGAACCAGATCGACCGCGCTACCGGTAATGACGTTCCAGGCGGACTGACCGTCCTCGGCAAAAAGGATGTTCTTCATCCCCGATTGTCGCAGGATGTAGGCGATGGTCTTGCGCATGGGCTGCTGGTCGTCCACCACAAGAATGGCCAGCGTTGGCGAGAACGTCATCACAGTGCCCTCCGCGTTGCGGCCCTGGAACGAGGGCTTGAGTATAGGCAAAAGAATGGACGGCGGCCAGAAAAGACCGCACCGAGACCGTGCTTTTCCTGAAGGCGGCCTCTTGCCAGACGGAGCCGTTGCGGATAGCGATACATGTTTCACTCCCCCGAAAGCCTCTTGGGAGGTGCTGTCGCATGGAACGGCTCATCGAAATCGATCTGGAAAAACTGACCACCGAGACCCTGACGGCCATGCGACTGGCCCAGACCGCCGTGACCAAGGCCATGGCCTCGATCCTGGAGCGCACCCCGGCCCTGGCCAAGGCCGTCATTGCCGCCGATCCGGAAATCGACGCCATCGAAACCGGCATGAATACGGAAATCCTGCGGCTCCTGGCCCTGCACCAGCCGGTGGCCGGAGATTTGCGCTATATTCTCGGCTGCATGCGCATCGTCGGCGACGTGGAGCGCATCGGCGACCAGGCCGCGGGCATCGCCAAGCGGGGCCTGCTCCTGTCCGAACGCCAGCCCATGCCGCCCTCACCAAGCCTGACGGAACTGGCCGCCATCGCGGGCGAATTCTTGTCCCGCATCCTCGTCTGCTTCACCGAGCGCGACGACGAAGCGGCCTGGGCCATCCGCCGGGACTCCCTGACCATCCAGGACCGTAGCGAGGCCATTTTGAAGGAAATGGCCGCGGCCATGCTGGAGGAATCCCAACCGGTGGAGACGGCCGTCCAGGTCAGTTTCATCGCCCATGGCCTCAAACGCATCTGCGACCAGTGCGCCAACATCGCGGAATCCGTCATTTTCATTCGGAAGGGGGCCTGCGCCCGCCACAGCCGGATCTGACCCTCGCCCCACAGCATTCGCACCGTCGAAAAGGATCGCATGGCACGTCCGTTTGCCGGTTCGCCGGCCATTACGCTTACGACCGTCTGCATCGCCCAGTTCATGGCCCCCTTCATGCTGACCTCCGTCGGGGTCGCCCTGCCCTCCCTGGGCCGCGACCTGGGGGCCACGGCCATGCAGCTCGGCTTGGTGGAACAACTCTACGTCGTCTCTCTGGCCATGGGCATGCTGCTCTTCGGCCGCTACGGCGACATCGTGGGCCAGCGCCGCATCTTGCTCCCCGGCTTGGCCTTTTTCACCACCATGACCTGTTCGCTGGGATTCGTCACCTCCATGCACATGGTCATGTTCCAACGCTTTCTCCAGGGGATCGGCGCCTCCATGCTGCTGTCGGGTTCCCTGGCCCTGGTGGCGGCGGCCTATCCGGCCGCGGTGCGCGGCCGCAAGATCGGCATCGTCTCGGCCTGCACCTATGCCGGCCTTTCCCTGGGACCGGTCATCGGCGGCTATGTCACCGGCCATTTCGGCTGGCGGCACGTTTTTTTGATGTCCGTGCCCTTCGGGCTGGTGGGGACGGTCCTGTGCCTGTTCGGCATGCGGGAGGAGCAGCACAACGCCTCGGGCGAGCGCATGGACTGGCGCGGCGGCATCGCCTACGCGGCCAGCGTGGCCTTTTTCATGCTGGGCGCGGCCCACGCCAAGGAAATGATCGGCCCGCCCATGCTGGCCGCCGGCCTGATCGGCCTGGCCGTGTTCTGGCGCTTGCAGACGCACACCCGCTGCCCGCTGCTCGACGTCACCCTGATGACCCGCAACCGCTTTTTCACCCTGAGCTGCCTGGCCGCCCTGGGAAACTACGCCGCCACCTTCGGCATCACCTTCCTGATGAGCCTCTACCTGCAATACGCCAAGGGGCTGTCGCCACGGCTGGCCGGCTTCGTTCTGCTGTTCCAGCCGATCATGCAGGTGATCGCCTCGCCACTGGCCGGCTGGCTGACCGACCGGATCGAGGCGTCCAAGCTCGCCACCATCGGCATGCTCGTAAGCTCGGCCGGACTTCTGGCGGCGGCCGCCACCATCTCCCAGACCACGCCCCTCTGGCTTTTGGCCGGCGAACTCATGGTCATCGGCGCGGGCTTCGGCATTTTCATCACGCCCAACTCCACGGCCATCATGGGCAGCGTGCCCAAACGCCAGTTCGGACTGGCCTCGGGCATGATCGCCACCATGCGGACCCTCGGCATGGCCGTCAGCATGACCTCGGTGACGCTCATCTTCTCCCTGCTGATGCACGACGCGACCATTACCGCCGCCACCCTGCCGGCCTTTCTCACCAGCATGCGGGTGGGGCTCACGGTCTTTGCCGTGTTCTCCTGTCTGGGCGTGATCCTGTCGTTCTGGCGGGGAAAGCAGGCGCACCATCCGACGGTGCCGCCGCCGGCCGGCTGCACGCCGCCGACCTCGGACTGAACCATCCTTCCGAGGGGACGTTGGGGGAACGCTTTTGCCAAGCGTTCCCCCCAATGCTTCCCGACTATTTGTAGAAGATCTTGATCTCGTTGGTGCCCGGGGTGTCGTTGCCGGGCGTGGGACGGCCGGCGGTGATGACCACCGGCTCGCCGGCGGCGAAGTCCGGGGACTCGGTGACGAAGCGTTCGACCATGCCCATGTAGTTCTGGCTGACGCCGTCGAGCAGGCGCGGCCGGACGCCCCAGCAGAAGTTCAGAAAACGCATGACGCGCGGATCGGGGGTCAGGCCGTAGATGGCCTGATGCGGCCGGCGGCTGGCGGTGAGGCGGACGTTGGTGCCGCTGATGGTATGGCAGACGATGGCCTTGCTCTCCAGGTTGTCGGCCACCAGGCAGGCCGAATAGGCCACGAACTTGCCGGGATTCTTCTCCCGCTTGGGCGCGTACGGCCCCTGGATGCGCTCCAGGTAGTAGGCCAGGGCGTTGTCGGAAATCTCCCGCATGACCTTGACCGTCTCGGCCGGATAGTCGCCGATGGCCGTCTCTTCCGAGAGCATGACGCAGTCGGCCCCGTCCAGGATGGCGTTGGCCACGTCGGTGGATTCGGCCCGGGTGGGGATGGGATTCTTGACCATGGATAAAAGCATCTGGGTGGCCACGATGACCGGCCGCTGGGCGTGACGACAGGCCCGGATGATCTTTTTCTGGATGATGGGCAGCGCGGGGATGGGGCATTCCAGACCGAGGTCGCCCCGGGCCACCATGACGGCGTCGGTGACCTTCAGGATCTCGTCCAGGTTCTCCACGGCGTTTTGCCGTTCCAGCTTGGAGACCACGGGCAGCCAGACGTCATGGCGCTTGATCTCCTCCTTGGTCATGAGCACGTCGGAGGCCGCCTGGACAAAGGAGATGGCGATGGCGTCCACGCCGACGTCGATGGCCTCGTGCAGGTCCTTCACGTCCTTGGGCGTCAGCGCCGGCATGGGGTGGTGCTTGCCCGGAAAGGCGATGCCCTTGTTGGAGGAAAGCAGGCCGGCGTTCTGGGCCTCGATCTCATAGAGCCGATCGGCCTTGAGTTCCCGGGTCACGTGGAACTGAAGCAGGCCGTCGCTCAAGTTGACGGGCATGCCCACCTGCAATCCGGCCAGGAGTTCGGGGATGGCCAGGGAAATGAACACCCGCTCGTCCCGGGCCGGATCGGGCCGCTCGTCGGGCAGGCCCAAAAGCAGGCATTCGCCCTTGTCCACGGAACGGGGGGAATCGGCCACCTCGCCGATGCGGGTCTTGGGACCGCACAGGTCGGCCATGGCCGTCAACGGCAGGCCGAATTCGCTTTCCAGGGAGCGGATGGTCTTGATGACCGGCGCGAAATAGGCGGCGTCGGCATGGGAGAAGTTGAGTCGAAAAATCCGGACCCCATGGCGGACCATGGCCCGCATGGTTTCGGTGGAGAGGGACGCCGGGCCGAGGGTGGCCACGATCTTGGTGTGCATGCGCTTGCCTCCAGACGTTTCCGGCGGGCCCGCTGCGGGCCGGGTGGCCAAAAAGCGGATGCAGGCCGGCCGGGTTTGCGGTAAGACTACCCGCGGCTGATTGCCGTTTTGCGACGTATCCTTGTGTACCGGGGACCGCCCGGGACGACAAGAGGCAATGCTCCCGTCAAGGAGGAAGGCTTATGGCTACTTCGCCGGATTTCAAGGAAACCGCCGGGGCCCCGACCGGCGCTGGCGCGGCCCGGGAGGCCGGAAGCGGTACGGGATCCCACGCGGATCAGGAACCCTGCTTCCCGCCGGTGTCGTTTCTCACCTTCGTCTTGTCCCTGGCCCACTCGGCCATGGTGCTCATGGGAGAGGCCCCGGAACCGGAAACGGGCCAATACATGACCAATCTGCCCGAAGCCAAGCATACGATCAACATCCTGGCCATGCTCGAATGCAAGACCCAGGGCAATCTGACGACCGAGGAAAGCGAAGCGCTCTCCGATCTGCTGTGCGAGCTGCGCCTGGTCTTCGTCAAAAAGCAATAACACGCGGAGCGCAACATGGAGACGATTCCCGTCGGCCTGGTGGGGGTGACCGGCTACACCGGCATGGAACTGGCCCGCATCCTGGCCACCCATCCGGTCTTTCGCCTGGTGCGCGCCACCTCGCGGACCGAGGGAGGAAAGCCGCTTTCCGCCCTGTATCCCTTTTTGTCCGGCTTCCCTGCCGGCGACGTGACGGTGACCGCGCCGGACGCCGCCGACCTGGCCAAGGCCTGCCGGGTGGTCTTTCTGGCCGTGCCCCACGGGACGGCCATGGACTACGCCGCCGAGCTGCTGGCCGCCGGGGCGACCGTGATCGACCTCTCGGCCGACTTCCGGCTGACCGATCCCGCCGTCTACGCCGCCTGGTACGGCCAGCCCCACCGCCACCCGGAGCTGCTGCCCCAGGCGGTCTACGGCCTGCCCGAACTCTACGCCGACGCCATCCAAAAGGCCCGGCTCGTGGCCAATCCCGGCTGCTACCCCACCTCCGTCATCCTGGGGCTGGCGCCGGCGCTGGTCACCAGCATCGTCGAGACCGACGACATCGTGGCCGACAGCAAATCCGGCGCGACGGGTGCCGGCCGCAAGGCCGCCGCGCCCAACCTGTTCTGCGAGGTCCACGACAGCTTTCGGGCCTACAGCCTGGGCAAGCACCGCCATACCCCGGAAATCGAGCAGGAAATCGGCAAGCTCGCCGGCGCGGACATGACCATTTCCTTCAATCCGCATCTGCTGCCCATCGACCGGGGCATCCTCTCGACCATCTACACCAAGCTGTCCCTGCCGCTGGCGCTGCACCAGGTGCGCGATATCTACGCCCTCTACGTCAAGGACAAACCCTGGATGCGGCTGCTTCCAGAAGGCGCGCTGCCGGAAACCCGGTTCGTCCGGGGCAGCATGTTCTGCGACATCGGCCTGGTGGTGGACGAACGCACCAACCGGCTCATCATCGTCACCGCCATCGACAACCTGTGCCGCGGCGCCTCGGGGCAAGCCGTGGCCAACGCCAACCTGGTCTCCGGATTGCCCGTGGATACGGGGCTCCACTTCGCCCCCATGATGCCCTAGGGCAACCGGCAGCAAACCCTGCAACACGTTTCACGGGAGAGGGAAAGCGCTTATGTCGATGGACAACGTTCGCAAGCTCTTCAAACGACTGGGCGAGGTCCCGGAACTGCGGAAGAAGCTCTACCAGGCCGATGGCCAGGAGGGCCGCGAGGCCGTGCTGCGGGAAGAAGACCTCTTTTTCACCGACGCCGAATTCGACGAGATGGAAGGCGTGCTCCACGCCCAATGCAAAACCGAGGACGACGCGGATCGGTTCAACGAATTCAAGACGTGGTGGGACTTCCTGCGCCGGACCTAAGCGTCGCCCCCGGGCGTTCCACCGGCGCCGTCTCCGGCCAGGACCGCAAAAAGGCCAGGCAATCCGGTCCGGACAGGGGGCGGCTGAACAGATAGCCCTGGAACGTGCCGCAGCCGAGCCCCAGAAACCGCTTGAGCTGTTCCGGCCGTTCCACCCCCTCGACGACGGTCCGAATCCCCAAGGACCGGCCGAGTTCCACGACGGAGCGTACGATATGGTCGCGCACGCCGTCCGAATCGGCCAGGGTCAGGGATCGGTCGATCTTGATCACGTCCACCGGGAAATCCCGTAAATACCGCAGCGACGTATGGCCCATGCCGAAATCGTCGATGGCCACGCGCACGCCCCGCTCGCGCAGCCAGTGCAAGGCGGCCACCGTCCGGGCCTCGGGTTCGAGCACCGAACCCTCGGTAATCTCCACGACGAGCTGGGCGGCTTCGAGTCCCGACGCCGTCAGGCTTTCCAGCACCCGCGCTCCGAAGTCCGGATCGGCGAACTGCCGCGGGGACACGTTGACCGACATGCTCAGGGACGGCGGCACCAGCCCTTCCAGGCGGCCCGCCGGGCGCAGGCCCGGCGCAGCACGAACAGGCCCAGCCGGTCGATGCAGCCCAGGTCCTCGGCCAGGGCCACGGCCAGCTGGGGCGGAATCAGGCCGTACACCGGATGCCGCCAGCGCAGCAGCGCCTCCGCACCGAAAACGCGCCGGGCCGCCACATCGACCTGCGGCTGATATTCCAGGAAAAGCGCTTCCCGGGCCAAGGCCTGGGACAGGTCGCCGGCCAAGGCCTTGGCCACGGCCCCCTCCCCGCCCGGACGCCCCAGGCACTTCCAGCCGCGCGGTCCCGTGGCGCAACTGCTGGCCGCCCGGGACAGCGCGCCGAGCACCCGTTTGCCCTGACGCTCGCGCAGCTGGTCGGCCAGCCGGACGAACGGCAGATAGACGGCCAGGCCCAGGGCCAGATTGACGCCCTGCATCACTGCGCCGGCCAGGGAGCCGGTGGTGGCGAAGCCGCTGATGAAGACCGGATTCGTCCAGGCGCCGTTGTTGACGGTGTAGGGCACCAGGCCCACCAGCGTCGCGGCATAGGCGGCCAGCGTCTGCACCAGGGGAGCGGCCAGAAACGGCAGAAAAAAGATCGGATTCAGGACCAGCGGGATGCCGAACAGGAGCGGCTCGTTCACGTTGCACAGGGCCGGCAGCAGGGCAAAGAGGCACAGCTTTCGATACCCGCGGTTGCGGCTCGTCAGCACAATGGCGGCGATCAGACACAACGTGCAGCCCGAGCCGCCCATGCGGGTGAAGACGTCGAAAAAGGCCTTGGTGAACACGTGGGACGGCGGCGCCCCGGCCGCTATGGCGGCGGCATTGGCCAGGCCCGCCGGGGCCAGGACGTTTTCCTCAAGGCAAAACAGTATGTTCGGACCGTGCAGGCCAAAAAACCACAGCACCTGGGACAGGCCGGTGTAGAGCAGGCCGAAGCCGAGGCTGTCGCCGGTGACGGCGCACGGCAGCAAGGCCACATGGCGCAGGGCCGCATGCAGATCGGTGATGCCGGCCGCGACGAGCAGCCCGCGGGCGAGCCCGAAACAGAGAATCGTCACCATGCCGGCCGGCATGGCCGTCAGGACGTCGCAGACGAGCGGATCGGCCCCCCACGGTCCGCACCGGCAGGCGCAGCCAGGCAATGCGGGTGCATTGCAGCAGCAGGCCGGTACCGAGCACGGCCACCCCGACCGCCAGCAACAGCCCCCGATCCAGGGAAAAGAGGCTGCGCCAAGTCCCGGTGGTCTGCGGCGCGGCCAGCACGAAAAAGCAGGACAGGGCCACGGCCGCAGCCATGACCGGACTGACGTAGCGATCCGCGTGCCGCTGGTCGTGCAGTATGGCCAGGGAACTGCTGGTGGCGCACAGGATGGCCAGGGAGGCCACACCGAAGGAGCCGGCGATACAGTCCGCGCAGACGGCGCGCCAGACCGGACCGAACCAGGCGTCGAACAGCCGTTGCACCGCCGGTACCGGGAAATCCCGCAGCAGCAGGGCCACCGCCCCCACCATGATCAGGGGCAAGGACACCACCAAGCCGCGTTGCACCGCCAGGAATACCGGCTGCCCCTCCAACTGCGCCACCGCGCGCCGCATCCCCCGCCCCAGGCTGACCGCCATGTCTCCCACCTCGTCAATCGGCCGCCGAAGCACTTCCGGCGACGGAGCCGCCCCGGAAGAAGCCTCCGGGACCTGCGCGGCTGTTCCGGCGGATCGGCACCGCCGGACGGCGCAAGCACCTTCCCCAAGGTGCCGGCCGTTTGGCGACGCTCTTGCCCCCTGCCGGTCGCGTCCTCTTTTCATGGCATCAGAGCACCGACGAAGGCAAGGTTCTTTTCCGTCGGCGGGCGCCGGCGGCCAACGGACCGCAACGAAAGGGAAAACGCAACTGCGGGGAGACGCTTTCCATGCGCCGTCGCGGCAGGGGGACGGGCATCGAAGGCGCACCGGGGAACGGCACGAACGGTCGGGATACGGGCAGCAGGCGGCCGGCTACTCGCGCAGGGCGATGGACAGGCCCGGCGCAGGCCGCGGCCAGCCGTTCCCGCAAACCGTCCGGGAACACGGCCGGTCCGGCGGCCGCCAGCCTGGCATCGATACAGCCCTGGGGCCGGAAGGCTTGCAGCACCCAGGTGCCCACGTCCTCCGCGTGCAGTTCTCCGGCCAACCGCATCAGGGACGCCTCGTCGAGCACGTCGGGATGCCAGGTCGTACGGACCTCGAAAGGAATCCGGGACGCCTTGAGCAGGTCCAGGCTGGCGAAGGCCGCCCGGTCGCCGCCGATCACGCCGGAGGCGCGGGAATAGCGGCAATGCGGCGCCTTGATGTCGAGTCCCACCCAGTCGCACAGCGACAGCACGCCGGCCAAGGCCTTGGGGAAGATGCCGGCGGTATGGAGGCCGATGCGGAAGCCCATCTCCCGGACCGCCGTGATGGCCGCCGCCAGCCCCGGCTGCAAGGTCGGCTCGCCGCCGGAAAAAACCACCGCGTCGAGCAGACCCCGCCGTCCGTCCAACCACTCCACGAAGCGGTCGAACTCCTGGCCTTCCTCGCCGGGCGCAAGCTCGCGCAGGGCGGCGTTATGACAATACGGGCAACGCCAGGGGCACCCCCGGCAAAAGACCACCGCCGACAAGGCGTCGGGAAAATCCAGGCTGGACAGGGCCGTCACCCCGCCGATGCGCATCCCTTCCACGGGTCCCCCCCCTTTGCCCAGGCGGGCATGGGGCCAAGCCGCCGGCGGCCGGACGTCAATCGTCTCCGGGCCGCCGGCGGTCTCGTCGTTTATGCCTCCTCGTCGGCCGGCTCACAAAAGCAGACACGCTCCTCGTACTCGCCCTGTTTGCCGATATTGAAGGCGGATTTGGGCCGGTAGTATCCCATGACCCGGGTCCAGATCTCGCAGGACCGGGTGACCCCCTCGGCGGCGCAGCGCGGGCAGGTCTCGTGTTCGCCGGCCAGGTAACCGTGGACATCGCAGATGGAGAAGGTCGGGGTGATGGTGATGTAGGGCAGGGCGAAACGGGAAAGCGCCTTCTGCACGAGATGCTTGCAGGCCGTGGCGCTGGAGATGCGCTCGCCCATGTAGAGGTGGAGGACCGTACCGCCGGTGTACTTGCGCTGCAGCTCCTCCTGCATGGCCAAAGCCTCGAAGGGATCGTCGGTGAAGCCGACGGGGAGTTGGGACGAATTGGTATAATACGGCTTGTCGGTCGTACCGGCCTGGAGGATGCCGGGGAAGCGTTTGCGGTCCTCCTTGGCGAAGCGGTAGGTGGTGCCCTCGGCCGGCGTGGCCTCCAGGTTGTAGAGGTGGCCGGTCTGCTCCTGGAACGCGGTCATACGGGCCCGGACGTGGTCGAGCAGGCGGACGGCCAGGGCGCGACCGGCTTCCGTGGTGATGTTCTCGGCATCATTGGTAAAGTTGCGGACCATCTCGTTGATGCCGTTGACGCCGATGGTGGAGAAGTGATTACGCAGCGTGCCCAGGTAGCGCTTGGTATAGGGGAACAGGCCGGCGTCCATGCGGCGCTGAATCTCCTTGCGCTTGATCTCAAGGCTCATGCGGGCGATTTCGAGCATGGCGTCCAGGCGCTGCAACAGGCCCTTTTCATCGCCCCGGTGGGTATAGCCCAGTCGGGCGCAATTGATGGTGACCACGCCCACCGAACCGGTCTGCTCGGCGCTGCCGAAAAGGCCGTTGCCGCGCTTCAAAAGCTCCCGCAAATCGAGCTGAAGCCGGCAGCACATGGACCGGACCATATTTGGCTCCAGGTCGGAATTCACGAAATTCTGGAAGTACGGCAGCCCGTACTTGGCCGTCATCTCGAACAGGATGTCGACGTTGGGCGAATCCCAGGGGAAATCCTTGGTGATATTGTAGGTGGGGATGGGGAAGGTGAACACCCGTCCCTTGGCGTCGCCGGCGGTCATGACCTCGATGTAGGCCCGATTGATCATGTCCATTTCCGGCTGGAGTTCGCCGTAGGTGAACGGCATCTCCTCGCCGCCGATGACCGGATGCTGGCCGGCCAGGTCGTCCGGGCAATTCCAGTCGAAGGTCAGGTTGGTAAAGGGCGTCTGGGTGCCCCAGCGCGACGGCACGTTCAAGTTGTAGATGAGCTCCTGGATGGACTGACGCACCTCGGCATAGGGCAAACGGTCCTTGCGCAAAAACGGCGCCATGTAGGTATCGAAGGAGGAAAAGGCCTGGGCGCCGGCCCATTCGTTCTGTAACGTACCGAGAAAGTTTACGATCTGACCGACGGCACTGGAAAGGTGCTTGGGCGGATCGGCCTCGACCTTGTCCGGCACGCCGTTCAAACCCTCCTGAAGCAGGGTGCGCAGCGACCAGCCGGCGCAGTAGCCGGACAGCATGTCCAGGTCGTGGATGTGGATGTCGCCTTCGCGGTGGGCCGCCCCGACTTCCGGCGGGTAGACGTGGTTGAGCCAGTAGTTGGCCACCACCTTGCCCGAGACGTTCAAAATGAGCCCGCCCAGGGAATAGCCCTGGTTGGCGTTGGCGGCCACCCGCCAGTCCTGACGGTCGAGGTATTCGTTGACCGAAGCGGCCACGTCCACCACGGTCTTCTTGTCCTGGCGCAGTCGGGCCCGCTGTTCCCGGTAGACCGAATAGGCCCGCATGGTGCGGAAGTGGTTGGCCGAAATCAGAGCCTGTTCCACCGCGTCCTGAATGCGTTCGATGTCCGGCACCTGACCGGCGAAACGGTAGGACAGGACCTTCAAGACCTGCGCCGTCAGCAGCCGGGCCTCGGCGTCTCCAAACTCGCCGGAGGCGGTGCCGGCCCGGCAGATGGCCGAGACGATCTTTTCCGCGTCAAAGGCCACGATACTGCCGTCGCGTTTCTGGACGCGCACCGGTACGGCGGCGGCTATCCGCAACGGACGCTCGGCCGGGCTCTCGTGTTCCAGGGCGTCAAAGGCCAGACTCCCGCTCTCCATCGGCTCCAACATGGTGGCATTCTCCCCCGACGCACTGCCGTGCGCCATCAAAGAGTGAAATTCCCCGGCAGTGGCGGACCGACGCCCGTCATGGGGGAGCGTAAAGAAAGGAAATGGCCGGCTCGCGCGCGCACTTCGCGCCTCAAGGCCCGGACATCCTCCCGCGAGGCTCCCGGCATGCGTCCGCATTCCCTTGTGCGGACGGGCGTCGGCAGGTCTTCGGACTTGCGAACCCGACGGCCATCGGCCGTGTTCCTACTATCCGCCGCTTCCCAGGCGTGCGCCCAGTGCCATACTGGCGGAGGTCGTTTTCGCTCACCGCTGCGGGGCAGTCCCGGATTTGCACCGGCTTCCCTTTTCGTCCGACCCCAAAAGGGCGGACACCAACACTCGGTCTCGTATAGAAGCCGCGTTGCGCCCCGTCAATTCTCAAAAAGTGTAACGGCGTGTGAGTGTTGTTCGTAACAATTCTACCGGCCCGGGATTGCTATCAACATTTTATCGGCGGACCTTAAAAATTTTTAAGTAGCATGATTTTTCATTTGTTGCTAAGAAGCGTGTACACAAAGACCACGTGCGCGTCTCCCGTCCGACCGCTCCGCCGAAGCGGTCGGACACGGAGGCGTCGCCATGCCGCCGGAATCTGGCGGTGGCGTTTTCCGCCCGATCAGTCGATACGGGACGACGCCCCGTACAGGGCGTCCTGCAGAATGGGACGCAGCTCTTCCTCGGGCAGGACCCGGCCCGTCCACAGCCGAAACTGCTCGATGGCCTGGTACAAAAACATTTCCAGGCCCGCCACGACCTGACAGCCCGCCGCCAGCCCGTCGGCGCCGAAGCGGGTGCAAAAAGGCGTGTAGACCAGGTCGAACAGGGTCATGCCCGCATGGAGGGCCTCCCGGGGATATGGCGAGCGCCCTTCGAGATCGCCGGTCATGCCCACCGGGGTGGCGTTGATGACCAGATCCGCCCCGAAGGCGCCCCGCTCTTCCCAAGGCACATAGACCAGCTCGAATTCGCCGGCCAGGCGCTCGGCCGCCTGCGCGTTGCGACACGACACGGCCACCGGGCCGGTGCACAGGCGCGTCACCCCGACCACGGCCGCCCGGGCCGCCCCGCCGCAACCCAGGATCAAGGCTCGCTGCGGCACGGTCTCCCGCGTCACCAACGGCCGGCAAAATCCTTCCACATCGGTATTCTCTCCCCAGACCGCGCCGTCACGCCAAAACAGCGTGTTGACGGCCCCCACGGCCTGGCCGAGCTCCGTGACCATATCCACATAGCCCATGACCGCCGTCTTGTGCGGGATGGTGACGCTCAAACCGGCAATGGGCGTCTTCCGGAAACGATCCATGAACGCCGCCAGTTCCTCGGGAGCCGTGGGCCACGCCTGGTACTCGGCCTCGATGCCGAACCGGTGGAACCCCCAGTTGTGGACGAGCGGGCTTAACGTATGGCCCAGCGGAGAGCCGATGATGCCGTAGAGTCGCTTCATAAGCACTCCTACGGGGGAGGGGATCCCTTTTTGCAAAAAGGGATCCCCTCCCCCGTCTCCCCTCTCTCCCCAAAAATTTTTTCCGTATCACTTCCGCTCAACGCAAAAAACGTCCCATTCCCGGACGAGGGGCCGGGGGCATCATGCCCCCGGCGGTGAGGTCCAGGAGAGGCAACGCCTCATCTGGCCGCCGGAGGCATTTCTTCCCCCCGGCTACGCCTTGTAGGCGGCGCCGGCGCGCAGGGCCTCGGCATTTTTGGGAATCAGGTGGCTGTAATGTTTGGAAATAACATGATCCAGGCTCTGTTCCACCACGGCCAGCGGCACGATGCCGGTCGCCTGGACGTAGGCGCCGAGGGCCACCATGTTGGCCATGCGGACGTTACCCAGGGAGTCGGCGATTTCGTTGGCCGGCACGGCCACGAGCCGCACGCGCGCGGCGTCGGCCAGAGCCGGGTCCACCAGCGAGGAGTTGATGACGAGCACGCCGCCATCGGCCAATTCCGGCTGGAACTTGTCCAGGGACGGCGGTTCATGATGATGAGGCTTTTGGGCCGGGGAATGATGGAGAACCGATGACGTCATCGGAAATCACCACGGTGCAGTTGGCGGTGCCGCCGCGCATCTCCGGGCCGTAGACCGGGATATACGTGACGTTCAAGCCCTGTTCCATACCGGAGTAGGCCAGCAGGTTGCCGATCAGCATGACACCCTGGCCGCCGAATCCGGCCATGATCACATCCAGGTAGAGGCTCACGGCGCTACTCCTCCTTGGCGGCGTCCTTGAAGACGCCGAGCGGAAAACAGGGGATCATCTCCCCGGCGATGCGTTCATTGGCCTTGATGGGAGAAAGCTTCCAGTTTCGTGGGGCAGGTCGCCAAGAACTCCACGAAACCGAAGCCCTCGCCCGAGGTCTGCACGGCAAAGGCCCGCTGCAAGGCCCGCTTGGCAGCGGCCATGTTCTTCATGGAATTGACGGCCACCCGGCGCTGAAGGCCACGCCCGGCAGGTTGGCCAGCAGCTCGGCCATGTGGAACGGCGCGCCCTCATGTTCCAGGCAGCGGCCGACGGACAGGTGGTGGTCTTCTGGCCGATCAGGGTGGTCGGGGCCATCTGGCCGCCGGTCATGCCGTAAACCGTGTTGTTGACGAACACCACGGAGATGCGCTCGCCGCGGTTGGCGGCGTGCATGATTTCGGCCATGCCGATGGAGGCCAGGTCGCCGTCGCCCTGGTAGGTGAAGACGAAAGCCTCGGGACGCGCCTGGCGGACGCCCGTGGCCACCGCCGGCGCCCGGCCGTGGGGCGCCTCGACGGTATCGACGTCCAGGTAATTGTAGAGAAAGACCGAACAGCCGACCGAGGCCACGGCAATGGCCTTGCCGACCAGGTCATTGGCTTCGAGGCATTCGGCCACCAGCCGATGGATGACGCCGTGCTGGCAGCCGGGGCAATAGTGGGTGGGGACGTCGATCAGGACGTCCGGGCGGGAAAAAACGCATTCCTCGTTCATGATCTGGCTCCCTGGAGGGCCGCGCGGATGGGCTCCTCACATGCGTCGGGGGTCGGCAGGTTGCCGGGATAGAAGCCGAAGAAATCCGAATCGGCCAGCCCCGCACGGCCAGACGCACGTCCTCGACCATCTGGCCGAGGTTGTGTTCGATGGTCAAAAACCGTTTGCCCTTCCCGGCCAGGGCGCGCAGGGCGTCCTCGGGGAACGGATAGAGGGTGATCGGCCGCAGCAGCCCCACCGGCAGCCCCTCGGCGCGCAATGCCCGCACGGCGGATTTGGCGATCCGGCCGATGGAGCCGTAGGCCACCACCACCACTTCGGCGTCTGCGGTCTCGAAATCCTCGTAGCGGACGTCGTCCCGCATGGCCCGGTACTTGTCCTGCAACCGCAGGTTCTGTCCGGCCAGGGCGCCTTCGGTCAGATAGAGGGACTTGAGGCTGCGGGCGGCGCGGTCGCCCCGGCCGGTCAGCTTCCAGTCCCCGCCCTCGGCCGGCGGCACCGTCACCGGCTCGCGGGGCGTCACCGGCTCCTTCATCTGGCCGACGATGGCGTCGCCCAGGATGAGCACGGGATTGCGGTACTTGTAGGCCAGATCGAAGGCGTCGACCGTCAGGTCGTAGCACTCCTGGCAGGTGGCCGGCGCCAGGACCATGGTCCGGTAATCGCCGTGGCCGCCGCCCTTGACCGACTGGAAATAGTCGCCCTGGGAGGGGCCGATATCGCCGAGACCGGGACCGCCCCGGTTCATGTTGACGAGCACGCCGGGCAGCTCGGAGCCGGCCATGTAGGAAATGGCCTCCTGCATGAGGGACACGCCCGGGCTCGACGAGGTGATGAGCGCGCGGACGCCGCAGGCGGCGGCGCCGAGCAGCATGTTGGAGGCGGCCACCTCGGATTCGGCCTGGACGAATGCGCCGCCGGCGGCCGGCATGGCCGCCGAAAAGAATTCGGGAATGTCGTTTTGCGGCGTGATGGGATAGCCGAAGTAGCAACGGCAAGCCGGCGGCCAGGGCGCCCCCGAGCCACGGCTTCGTTGCCCTTGACGAAGATACGTTTAGCCGACATCGGCGTTCTCCTTGACTTGGCTTTTGGCTGAGCGCCAGACGGTGATGGCCACATCGGGGCACATGTTGGCGCAGGATGCGCAACCTGTGCACTTGTCCATGTCGGCCTCCGGGACTTCAGCCACCTTGTACCCCTTGGTGTTGAAGCGGGACGAGACAACGATGATGCCCTTGGGGCAAACCTGGGTGCACAGGAGGCACCCCTTGCAGCGTTCCTCGTCAATGGCGATGCGAGACATCTGTTGCTCCTTTGCGGACGATGCGGCGCGGGGGTGGGCCAGCGGCAAAAAAAAGCGCCCCCGCGCCGGGCGCCCGAAAGCTCTGGATACGGTGATGACGCCTGCCCGATCACAGCACGAGCATGGCGTCACCGTAGGAAAAGAAACGATAGCCGGCGTCAATGGCACGCCGGTAGGCAGCAAGCAGCGTATGCCGTCCGGCGAGTGCCGCGAGCATAATCACGAGCGATGACCCCTGGCAAATGGAAATTCGTGACCATGCCGTCGAGGACCCGGAAGCGGTAGCCCGGCCGGATGAAGATGTCGGTCTCCCCGGCAAAGGGGGCGATGGCCCCGGTTTGGGGCGAAGGCGCCCTCCAGGGTGCGGGCGGCGGTGGTGCCCACGGCGACGACGGCCCGGCCCTCGGCCTTGGCCCTGGCCACGGCGGTGGCCGCGGCCTCCGGCACCTCGATCCATTCCGCGTGCATGCGGTGTTCGCGAATGTCCTCTACCCGGACCGGGGAAAAGGTGCCGATGCCGACATGGCAGGTCACGGGTGGCGAAGCCGAAGCCGCGGCGACCGAGCCGGGCCAAAAGCGCCTCGGTGAAATGCAGTCCGGCCGTGGGCGCGGCGGCCGAGCCGAGTTTGTCGTCCCGGGCGTAGACCGTCTGATAGGTCGTCCGGTCGTCGGCGTCGTCGGCGCGATGGATATAGGGCGGCAGCGGCACGTGACCGATACGGCCCAGGATGTCCGGCAAGGCGCCCTGCCAGGTGAGCAGCACGTCGGTATGGCCGAAATCCCCCCGCTTGGGGACGGTGAGGGCCAGATCGGGGGCGAATTCCAGACGGTCGCCGGGGCGCGGCGGCCGCGAGATGCGCAGCAGCCCCGAAGCCGGAGCGACGAACCAACCCGAGGCCGGATCGCGAGAGGCGCGCAGCAGCGCCACCGGCGTGGTCAGCAAGAACTCCACCGCCCCGCCGGTCGGCTTGCGGCCCAAAAGGCGCACCGGGGCCACCTTGGTGTCATTGGCCACGAGCAGCGCTCCAGCCGGCAGCAGGTCGGGCAGATCCGTGAACACGGCGTCGGCCGTGGCGCCGGTTTTCCGGTCGAGCGTGAGCAGCCGGCAGGCGTCGCGCTGCGGGCACGGCCGTTCGGCGATACGGTCCGGCGGCAACTCGAAGCGGTAGGATTCCAACAAATCGTCGTCGGACGGGGGGGACAGGGGGGGTGTGATCGGCAAGGGCTTCCTCAACGCCGGGAAAAAACGCCTCGGGGAAAAAGAAGGCGGATAAGGACCACCGTCTCAGGTCATCGGCCTGGACAGCCGTGTAGCGGGAATCGGAAAAAAAGCCAAGTTTGCGGCCATGGCATCCGCCGCATCGGCGTCGGCGCCTGTCGCGCCAAACGGGGACCGGACGGGAGAAGCCATGGCCGCATGCCTTGGGTGCCCTGCCGCTTACGCAGCCGCCGCCGTCTTGGCGCACTCCAGCAGATAATCGTGCAGCTGGCCGGAACCCTTGGTCACATCGAACTGGCGCGAGCAGTCGACCTGGAACGTATCGCCCTTGTAGCCATACACGTAGACGATGTTATCATAGAAGACCACGCGCTCTTCGATGCCATCCTTCCGCAGGAAGGTGGTAGGGCACAGCTCATCGGACTTGTTGTTGATCTTGCGGATGTCCTTTTCCAGTTCGCCGAAGAATTCGGCGTCCTTGCTGCACCATTTCTCTCCCAGAAAATAATCGTACTTTCCCCAAGCAATGCAAGGCTTTTCCATAACAGTACCTCTTTTTCTCTAGGCGCATCGTTTCGTGATACGCCGAATTTGTTCACAGCGTAAACCATTTCACCGAACACACCATCCATCCGGATGGGCCGGATTTCAACCAAGGACAGTGGGTACGGCGGGAGCGGCGGCGTTCAAACGCGCCACAACCTCGCGAATCACCCGCTCGGCTTGGGATTCCGGCACCTGACAGGTGCCGACGTTTTTGTGACCGCCGCCGCCGTGAGCCAACATGAGCCGGCCGATATCCTCCGGGTTCGACCGATCGAAGATGGATTTGCCCACGGTCAGGACCACATTCTGCTTGGCCTTCCCCCAGATGACCTGCACGCTCACATTGGCCTCAGGGAACAAGGCATACGCCGTGAACCGGTTGCCTGTATAAATCTCATCCTGCTCGCGCAGGTCGATCACCAGCACGCGGCCGTCGACCCGCGAGCGCGCCCGCAGCATGGCCGCGAACTGCGCCTCCTGCTCGAAATAGCGCTGCACCCGCTCGGCCACGTCCGGATCGGTCAAAATGGCCTCCACCGGCTCGGCGCGACACAGGTCCACCAGTCGCATCATGAGCTGATAGTTGCTGATGCGGTAGTCCCGGTAGCGTCCCAGACCCGTGCGCGGGTCCATGACGAAGCTCAGCAGCACCCAGCCCTCGGGATGGGCCACGTCGTCGGGCGTCAGGTTGCCGCTGTCGCAGCGGTCCACCTGGGTGAGCATGGTGTCGAAACGCTCGGGGAACCTCGTGTGCCCGCCGTAATATTCCCAGATGACCCGGGCGCAGCTCGGATAGGGCTTGGAGGCGCCGGCGAAGTGAACGGTGCCCAGGCGGTCGACCTCGCTGGAGTGGTGATCGAACCACAAGCCGCAGCCCGGCGCATACGGCACGTTGGCCAGAATGTCGTCCGGCCCGCAGGCGACCTTGCCGTCCTGCACGTCCTTGGATGCACGAACGTCCATTCGTCCATGACGCCGGCTTCCTTCAGCAGCACCGCGCAAATGAGTCCGTCGAAGTCCGATCGCGTCAAAAGCCGCATGCCTTCCTCCCGCACGCCATCCGTCAGGCGCTCTTGGCCGCCCCAGCGGTACGACCGGGCCTACCTTAACGCAGCGTCGTTACGGTGACAACTGGTGGGCGCGCGGGTTTCCGGCCGGCCGGCGCCTGTGGACAACCGGCCGACGACCGGCTATTTGCCTGGCAGGAGCCAAAGCGCCGAGCCCCGGCCGCAGCCCTGCCCGACGCGGGGACGCCCGCCGTCCGGGCGCGGGGTGGAGCTTTTTTTCCCATCCGCCCGGCCTGCCGCCCGCTTCCCGCTTCGCCAACCGCAAGGGAGACCCCATGCCACATCGCACCGTCGCCTTCCGATCCCGCCTGTGTGTCGCGGCCGTCCTGGCGACCCTGTTTCTGGCGCCGGCCGCCGGGCGGACCGCCGAGACCGTCGATCCCTTCGGCGACTGCTGCGTGGCCAAGGTGACCATGACCGGACCGAACGCCTGGCAGGTGACCTGCGGCGCCTGCGCCGTCAATCCGGGGACCTACGCCGTGCGCCAGCCGGACCCGAACACACTGGTCTTCGTCGGCCCGAACGGCGTGTCGGCCGCCAGCCGCTACGAGGCGGCCCAGGCCATCTGCCGCTGCCCGTCCCCAAAAGGCCCGCCAGGCGCGGGAAAAATCCATGCGCACCTTCGACGGGAAATAACCCGTCCATTTCGGAGGAGTTCATGCACCGCATCAGCACCCTGTCCGCCACCGCCCTGCTGGCCGCCTGCCTTTTCGGCTGCGCCGGCCAACGCGCCCCGGCCGCCCCGCCCTCGCCGGAATCCATCTACCGGGTGAAGGGCGGCGTCGTGAATCTGGTCTCCTGCCCCAACCTGGACTGCGACGTCATCGAGGACCTGCACAACGGCCAGGAAGTGGCGATCATCCCGCCCCAGATCGGCGAATGGATCCAGGTCCGGGTGCTCACGACCGGCCACCAGGGCTACATCCCCGTCACCTTTCTCGGCCGCTGAAAAAGCCCGCCCCCGCCTCCCCCGCGGTTTTTTTCGCCGATCCGCCCCCTTTGCCAACGGATCGGCGAAGAAGACTTTGCACGCCTCTCTTTTTCCTCTATAGTTTTTAAAAATCACAGCGTTTCCATCCGTGCGTCTCCATTCCTGTTTTTTTCCCGGCCGTACGGTCGGATAGGGAGGTATGCATGCGCGTTAACCTGACCGGCAAAATCATTGCCCTCCTCTTATTCACCGTGGTCCTCCTCACCCTGGCCATCTTCCTGGCGGTCCGGCTGTCGCTCATCTCGGGGCTGAACCGGATGAGCGCCGAGGAAATGCGCGTCAAAGCCGATGCCGTCCAAGCCGTGCTTCGGGAGTCCGGTCAGCGGGGTGAAAAGCGCCACCTTCCTCATCGCCAGCCGTCCGGACCTGGCCGCGGCCATCCGGACCAAGGACACGGCCAGCCTCGTGAGCATCGCCAAGTCGGCCATGCAGGAATGCGGTATCACCTTCGTGACCATCGGCAACGCCGACGGCCAGGTGCTGGCCCGGGGGCACTCGGACAAGCGCGGCGATTCGGTCAAAAACCAGCGCAACGTCCAGCGCGCCCTGGCCGGAGAGGGCACCGTCGGCCTGGAGGAAGGCACGGCCGTGAAGTTCTCTCTGCGGGCCGGCCAGCCGGTCACGGAGCACGGCACGGTGGTCGGCACCGTCACCGCCGGCATCGACCTGTCGTCGAGCAACGCCTTCGTGGATGACATCAAGCAGAAGTTCGGGGTGGACTGCACCATCTTCTACGGCGCCACCCGGGTGGCCACCACCATCGCCCGCGAGGGCAAGCGGATCACCGGCACCCATCTGGACAATCCCGTCATCGAGGAAACGGTCCTCAAGAAGGGTCAGCGCTTCATGGGCATCGGCACGGTGGCCGGCCAAAGCTACGATACGGTCTACTGGCCGCTGGTCGGCGCCAACGGAAAAATTACCGGGATGCTTTTTATCGGCCGCGACCGGGCCGCCGTGCTCGGGGCCGAACAGACCATTTTGCTGTCCAGCCTGGGGGCCTCCTGCCTGGTGGCCCTCGTCGTGTTGGTGATCGGCTTTTTCGTGGCCCGGGGCATGACCATGCCGTTGCGGCGGCTGACCGGCATGGCCCGGCAGGTCTCGGCCGGCGACCTCGACGTCGCGGCCGAGGGCCAGTTCACCGGGGAAATGGGCGAACTCAAGGGCGCGCTCGCCACCATGCTGGAGAGCCTCAAGGCCAAAATGGCCGAGACCGAGGCCATGCGCCAGGAGGCCAACGAAAAGGCCGACTGGGCCGAGGACGCCCGGAAAGAGGCCGAGGAGGCCAAGGGCCTGGCCGAAGCCGCCAAACGCGACGGTATGCTCCATGCCGCCGAAAACCTCGGCTTCGTGGCGGAGAGCATCAGCGAGGCCTCCGGCGAACTGGAATCCCAGGTGGAGCTCGTGCGCCAGGGCGCGGATCAGCAGCGGGACCGCCTGCACGAGGTGATGGAGGCCATCACCCAGATGACCGCCACCGTCCTCGACGTGGCCAAGAACGCCGCCAGCGCCGCCAAGAGCGCCGACGACACCAAGGCGCGGGCCTCGGACGGGGCCTCGGTGGTCCGGGACTCCATGCAGTCCATCAGCCGGGTCAACGCCGTCACCCAGGAGCTCAAGACGGCCCTGAACGCCCTGGGCGAGCAGACGCAGGCCATCGGCCGGGTCATGTCGGTCATCTCCGACATCGCCGACCAGACCAACCTGCTGGCCTTAAACGCCGCCATCGAGGCGGCCCGGGCCGGCGAGGCCGGACGCGGCTTCGCCGTGGTGGCCGACGAAGTCAGAAAGCTCGCGGAAAAGACCATGACCGCCACCAAGGAAGTGGGCCAGGCCGTGGTCAGCATCCAGCAGTCCGTGGCCGGCAACATCGCCAGCATGGACAACGCGGCGGCGGCCGTGACGAGGCCACCGGCCTGGCCGAAAAGTCCGGCGGCGTCTTGCAGCAGATTCTCAGCCTGGCCGAGGAAAGCGCCAAGGAGGTGGCCGACATCGCCGCGGCCGCCGAAGAGCAATCCGCCGCGGCCGAACAGATCAACCGGGCCATGAACGAAGTGAGTACCGTGGTGGAAAGCACCAGCGCCGGCATGCAGGAGTCGGCCCAGGCGGTGCATGCCCTGGGCGGGCTGTCCGGCGACATGGAGGAAATCATCAAGAAGCTGCGTACGGCCTGATCGGCCTCGCGGCCCTTCCGGAACGGGAGACCGGGGGAACCTGCCGGCACGCGGGGTTCCCCCGGCTTTTGGCCCTACCCCGGATAGCCCGGATCGTCGGGCAGGCCGCGCTTGCGGGCGGCCGCGCCGGCCAAGGCGTCGCAGCGCTCGTTGTCCGGATTGCCGGTATGGCCGCGCACCCAGCTGAACGCACCGTATGGGCCGCCAGCAGGGGCAGCAGCAACCGCCACAGGTCCTGATTCTTCACCGGCTGCTTGGCCGCGTTGACCCAGCCCTTCTTCTGCCAGCCGGCCAGCCAACGCTTTTCGATGGCATCGTGGACGTAGCGCGAATCCGTGATCAGGGTCACGGTGCACGGGCCGGACAGGGCGCGCAGGGGCCTCGATGACGGCCAACAACTCCATGCGGTTGTTGGTGGTGAGGCGATAGCCGGCCGAAAGCTCCTGCTTCCGCTCCCCGAAATCCATGACCACGCCGTAGCCGCCGGGGCCGGGGTTGCCGAGGCAGGCCCCGTCCGTGTGAATGGTCACCGCGCAGGGCGGCGATGTCGTTTCCCCGTTCATGATCCCTCTCCTTGGCCCCGGCTCGCCGCCTCGCCGAGGGTCGTGGTTAACAGTCCGACCACGGCCAGCACGCCTTCGCGCGCCCGGCCCTCCCGGCAGGCCGCGTCCAAGTGCTCCCGGCCGAGATCCTCCAGAAATCCTTCCGGCAGGGCCGCGCCCACCAGGGGGGGAACGGACACCCGCCCCCGACGGCAGGCCGGATCGAAAAAGACGACGACATGCCTGGTGTCGTCCGGGGACGCGGGCCGGTCCGGGCCGCCAATCCGGACGGCAAGCTCCAGGCCGAAGCGCTGCCGCAGCGCGGCCGCCTGGCCCAAGATCCAGGTCCGATCGGCGGCGGAGAGCACGCCCATGGCGTCGGACACCGTCCCCCGGACGGCCATCCGTTCGGCCTCGTCGTGGAAATAGCGGCCGAAAGCGGCCACCACCAGGGCGAACACGCCGACCAGCAACAGGCCCCGGACCAGCCGCTCCACGGACGAACGGCCGCGCGGGGCGAAAAAGAACCGGCCGCCCCGTCTCACCGCCGGCCTCCCCGGCGGCCGCGGACGGCAAACCGGCTGTTGACCGGGCGCTTCGGGCTTTGTAACGTCCGAACCCCAGAGGAACGCGCCACCATGCCACCGAACGCAGCCACCGCCATAGGGGGAGCCTCCTTTCGTCGTCGCGGCGGCGGAGGGTACCAAGTTGTCCGGAAAAGACCAACCGGCCGTCCGGCGTCCGTCCTGCTGCTGGCGCTCCTGTGTCTGGGAGGTCCCATGTCCGGTTCCGCTGCGGCTGCGGCCATGCGGCTGACGGCCCTGGGCGACAGCCTGACCGCCGGGTTCGGCCTGCCGGCGGAGGCGGCCTTTCCGGTGCGCCTGGAAGCGGCCCTGCGCCGGCGGGGCCACGCGGTTGCCATTGCCAACGCCGGCGTCTCCGGCGATACCACCGCCGGCGGCCTGGCCCGCCTGGAGGCGGTCATCGCCGACAAGCCCGACGGCGTCATCCTGGAACTCGGCACCAACGACGCCCTGATGGGGCTGCCGCCGGCGCGCGTCCGGGATCGTCTCGCCGCCATGCTGACCCGGCTGGCCGAAGCCGGCATCCCGGTGCTGCTGTGCGGCGCCCGCGACCTCGGCGGCCATGACGCGGCCTACGCCGCCGCCTTTGCCGCCATCTATCCGGGGCTGGCGCAAACGTTTCCGGGTCGTTCTCGATCCGTTTTTCCTCGACGGCGCCTTCGGGCACCCCGAATTGTTCCAGGCCGACGGCCTGCATCCCAATGCGGCCGGCGTGGACGCCATCGTGGCCCGGCTGACACCCGTGGCCGAAACCTTTCTCGCCCGGATCGGAGCGGCGGCCGCTCCGACCGCGCCCTAGGATGCCATGCCCGTTCTGCTCCTCGACGTCGGCAACACCAATATGAAATTCGGTCTGGCCGACGAACACGGCCTGACCGCCTCCTTCACCCTGCCCACGACCCCGCTGCCCACCACCGACAGTCTGGGGCTCACGCTGCTGACCGCCCTCACCTTCCACAAATGTTCGCCGTCCGACATCGAGACGGTGGTGATTTCGAGCGTGGTGCCGCCGCTCACGCCGATCCTGGTCCAGACCTGCCACCGCTATCTCGGCCTGCGGCCCCGCTTCGTACCGCAGGACCTGCCGGTGCCGCTGGAAAACCGCTACGGCCGCCCCCACGAGGTCGGCGCCGACCGGCTGGTCACGGCCTACGCCGGGCGCAAGGCGGCCACCACGCCCGCCGTCATCATCGTGGATTTCGGCACGGCCACCAATTTCGACTGCGTCCAGGACAACGCCTTCGTGGGCGGGCTCATTTGCCCGGGGCTGCTCTCCTCGCTGCACGGCCTGGTCAGCCATACGGCCAAGCTCCCCCACGTGGCGCTCACCCCGCCCGAGGACGGGAAGCTTTCCATCGGCACCTCCACCGCGGACTGCATCAACCAGGGTTTCGTCTTCGGCTTCGCCGCCATGATCGAAGGCGTGACGGCGCGGCTCACGGCCCATCTCGGCGGGGAGGTCCATGTTCTGGCCACGGGCGGGTTCGCCGCGAAATTCGCGCCCATCTGCCCGGCCATTCGCGATACCCGGCCGCAACTGCTGCTGGAAGGGCTGCGCCAGTTGTGGCTCGACCAGCGGTAACCGCTGGCGGAGGTTCCCATGCTTCCGGAAATTCTCGGCTGCTATCAATCGACGAAACGGGAAAAGATGGGCCGGGCCGGCACCAGCCGGGATTTCACCCAGTCCATCGAATGGCTGGCCATGCGGCTGCCGCCCGAGAGCATCCTGATCTTCCCCCTGGGCAAGGACCGCCTACCCCTGCCCCTTCAGAAAACCATCAGCGCCGAGGAATTCCTCAACCATTTCCTACCCGAACCGCTCCTCTACCGGGAACAGCTGGCCCCGGCCGCCCAGGTGCTGGCCGAGCTGCTTCGCAAGACCGATCCGGAGACCCTGGACCAGACCGCCCTGTCCGGGGCCGAGCGCGCCCTCTACACGGTGATCCTGTCCGCCCTGGGCAGCGCCGGCCACACCGATCCGCCGTCGGCCGTAGGGACCGTGCTGCAGGCGGCGGTCGTCCTCCCGGACGCCGCCGACGACGTCCAAAAGGCCAGCATCAACGCCTTCGGCATCCATCTGCGCAAGCGCCGGGACTTCGAGACGGCCATCCTCTTTTACCGCAAGGCGCTGGAGATGGCCCCGACCGACACGCGGCTGCTCTTCAACCTGGCCCGGGCGCTGTTCGAAAAGGGCGACGCGGCCGCCTGCCGGGCCAGCCTGGAACAGGCGCTCGCCCTGGCGCCGGATTTCGTGGAGGCGCAAAAATTCCTGCGCTACCTCGACCGCCAGCCTCCCGAACCGTCGGAGGATGATGTCTTTCCCGACATCACCGTGTGACATCGGACGCCGAAACCGACCTGGTCGCAACCGGAAAAACCCGGCGGCCGGGACTTATAAATCGCTGCAAGTTGCGCTACCGTGCGAAAGGACGGGCCGCCCGGCCCGTTTCCCCCTACCGCAACGCAGAAGACCGCAACATTTTACCGTATAAGGAGACTGCCATGAGCACGATCGCGGCTGTTTGGGCCAGGGAAATCCTCGATTCCCGCGGCAATCCCACCGTCGAAGTGGAGGTGACCCTGGAATCCGGCGCGACCGGCCGGGCCGCCGTGCCGTCGGGGGCCTCCACCGGCACCCGTGAAGCCCTGGAACTGCGGGACCAGGACCCCTCCCGCTACGGCGGCAAAGGCGTGTCCAAGGCCGTGGAGCACGTCCAGGGCGAGCTGGCCGAGGCCGTCATCGGCATGGACGCCCTGCAGCAGGTGGCCGTCGACAACCTGATGATCGACACCGACGGCACGGACAACAAATCGCGCCTGGGCGCCAACGCCATCCTCGGCGTGTCCATGGCCGTGGCCCGGGCCGCCTCCAATTTCCTGGGCGTGCCGTTCTACCAGTACCTGGGCGGGGTCAACGCCAAGGTGCTGCCGGTGCCGCTCATGAACATCCTCAACGGCGGGGCCCACGCGCCCAACAACCTGGACATCCAGGAATTCATGATCGTGCCGCTCGGGGCCCGGACCTTCGCCGACGCGCTGCGCATGGGCGCCGAGACCTTCCACTGCCTGAAAACGATCCTGGCCGCCGACGGCCACATGACTGCCGTGGGCGACGAGGGCGGCTTCGCCCCCAACCTGGCCAGCCACGACGAGGCCTTCAAGTACATCACCAAGGCCATCGAGGAGGCCGGCTACCAGCCCGGCCCGGAAATCTCCCTGGCCATCGACGCCGCCGCCTCGGAATTCTACAAGGACGGCAAGTACGTCCTGGCCGGCGAAAAGCGGACCCTGTCCTCGGCCGACATGATCGGCTATCTCGGCGAATTCGTGGACCGCTATCCCATCATCTCCATCGAGGACGGCCTGGCCGAAGGCGACTGGGAAGGCTGGAAGCGCTTCACCCTGGACCTGGGCGACCGCATCCAGCTGGTGGGCGACGACATCTTCGTCACCAACCCCGACATCCTGGCCGAGGGCATCGACCAGAACATCGCCAACTCGGTGCTGATCAAGCTCAACCAGATCGGCACCGTCACCGAGACGCTCGACACCATCGAAATGGCCAAACAGGCCGCCTACACCACGGTCATCTCCCACCGTTCGGGCGAGACCGAGGATACGTTCATCTCCGACCTGGCCGTGGCCGTGAACGCCGGCCAGATCAAGACCGGATCGCTGTGCCGTTCGGACCGGCTGGCCAAGTACAATCAGCTCCTGCGCATCGAGGAGGAGCTCGACGACATGGCCATCTACTACGGCCCGATCATGGCCGGCCAGTGGTACGACGTGGACGAGGACCCGGACGCCGACACGGACACGGAATAGGCCCAATCCCCGGATGCGGCCGGGAGGCCCGCGCTTCCCGGCCCGTCCCGCATTGCCGAAGGAGTTGCCATGCTGCTTATCGACGGGAAGAAAGTCGCCGCCGAAATTCGCCTGCGGGTCAAGAACGAAGTGGACGCCCTGCGCCGGGAATACGGCCGGCCGCCCCACCTGGCGGTCATCCTGGTCGGGGATGACCCGGGTTCCCAGGTCTACGTCCGCAACAAGGAGCGGGACTGCGAGGAGGTCGGCATCGTCTCCCGGGTCTGGCGCCTGGAAAAAAGCATCACCCAGTGCCAGCTGGAAAAGCTCATCTGCCAGTTGAGCGGCAGCGAGGACATCGACGGCCTGCTGCTCCAGCTGCCCCTGCCCCCGGGCCTCGACCCCAACCGCTGCCTGTGCCTGATCGATCCGCAAAAGGACGTGGACGGCTTCCATCCGGAAAACGTCGGCCGCCTCTCCATCGGCCTCCAGGGGCTCAAGCCCTGCACGCCCTACGGCATCATCAAGCTGCTCGAATACTACGGCCTGTCGCCGGCCGGCAAAAAGGCCGTAGTCGTCGGCCGCAGCAACATCGTGGGCAAGCCCATGGCCATGTTGTTGGCCGCCCAGTCGCCCTTCGGCAACGCCACGGTCACCGTCTGCCACTCCCGCACCCCGGATCTGGCCGCCGTCACCCGCGAGGCCGATTTCCTCATCCCGGCCATCGGCAAGCCCCGGCTCATCACCCGGGACATGGTCAAGCCCGGGGCGGTCATCGTGGACGTCGGCATGAACCGGCTGCCCGACGGCAAGCTCTGCGGCGACGTGGACTTCGACGGGGTCAAGGACATCGTCTCGGCCATCACCCCGGTGCCAGGCGGCGTCGGCCCCATGACCCGGGCCATCCTGCTGGTCAACACGGTGGAGGCCTTCCGCTGGCAGCGCCAGCCGCCGGCCTGTCCGATCGAGGAGTAGGCGCAGCCGTGTTCTCGTTGGCCACCATCCCCAATATTGCCCGAAACGCCCGACGATTTCGGGAAATTGCCGGGATTTTGAGCAAGTACGGCTTCGCCGAATTTCTCTCGGCCTCGGCCCCGGACTTCTTCCAAAACATGGCCCGCTCCACCGACGGGTTGAAGCTCACCGCCATGACCCGGGAAGTACGGCTGCGTCTCGCGCTGTCGGAACTGGGCGGAGCCTTTGTCAAGCTCGGCCAGATCTTAAGCACCCGGGCCGACCTCGTCGGCCCGGAAGTCGCCGCCGCCCTGGCCAGCCTGCGGACCGACACCGAACCCGACCCGCCGGCCGTGGTACGCGAACTGATCGCATCCGAGCTGGGCGATACGCCGGAACATCTGTTCGCCTCCTTCGAGGACACCGCCATCGCCTCGGCCTCCATCGGCCAGGTGCACCGGGCGACGCTCGCCGACGGCACCCAGGTGGTGGTCAAGATCCAACACGCCGGCATCGACACCAAAATCCGGGCCGACTGCGACATCTTCCTCGGCCTGGCCGAGCTGGCCGAACGCGGCATCGTGGAGTTGCGCCTCTACCAGCCCATGGCCGTGGCCGCGGAAATGCGCCGGTCCATCCTGCGGGAACTCGATTTCGCCCGCGAGGAGCGCAACCTGCGCCGGTTCGCCGGCAATTTCGCCGACGACGACCGGGTGGCCTTCCCCCGCACCTTTCCCAAACTGTCCACCCGCCGGGTGCTGACCATGGAGGAGTTCTCCGGCCAGTCCGTGGCCGAGGTGTCCGCCCTGCCGCGCACCCCCGACCAGACGGAGCGGTTGGCCACCCTGGCCAAGAACACCGCCGCCGTTTTTCTGGACATGATTTTCCGCGACGGCTTTTTCCACGCCGATCCCCACCCCGGCAACATCCTCATCCTGCCCGGAGACCGCCTCGGCCTGATCGATTGCGGCATGGTGGGCCGGTTGGACGACCGGCTGCGCCGCGCCCTGGAGGACGCCCTCATGGCCGTGGTCGAGGGCGACGCCGACGGCCTGACCGACCAGGTCATGCGCCTGGGCCGGCTGCCGCCCAAGCTGGACCGCGATGCGTTGCGGGGCGACGTTGAGGATTTCGTGGACGAATATGCCAACCAGGACGTCGGCGCCTTCGACCTGTCCGGGGCGCTCGGGGATGTGGCCGCCCTGGTGCGCCATCACGGCATCCTGCTCAACCCGACCGTGGCCCATCTGATCAAGGTCTTCGTGGTGCTGGAGGGGGCCGCCCGGTCGCTCCACCCCGATTTCGCCTTGATCGAGGTCATCCAGCCCTACTACGCCACCATCATTTCCCGCCGCTTCTCGCCCGGCCATTTTTTCACGCGGCTGCGGCACGGGCTGCGCGACATCAACACCCTGCTCGAAACCCTGCCCCGGGACCTGACGGAAATCCTCCACCGGGCCAGGGACGGCCGCCTGGACGTGCACCTCGTGCACCAGGGCCTGGAAGGAACCGTCAACCGGCTGGTCTACGGCATCATCAGCGCCGCCTTGTTCCTCGGTTCCTGCATGTTGCTGGCCAACCGGGTGCCGCCGCTGGTCTACGACATCTCCGTTTTCGGCGCCCTGGGCTGCTTCGGCTCGCTCGTCCTCAGCCTGCGCCTGCTGCGGGCCATCCGCCGTTCCGGCGAACTCGGCGGCCGATAGCGCCCGCATCCTTCCCCTCTTTTGCAACAGCGTGCCGCCGCCCCTCCCCGAATGCGGCGCCGACTCTTGTTTTGCGCCCCGGAACCCTTCCCGTTCGCAAGAAAACGGTTGCACGCCCTAAACATTCCGTTTCGTGAACCGATAGGATAAATGATATAAGGGAGTGCTCATGGCGTGACTGCAACGCCCGTATGGCATGGCGCATCGAGACGGATGCCACAAGAAAACGAACTGGAGCGTTCACGCTCCCTACCGCAATGCTCCACGAGAGGACCGATGTGGTGGCAACACAGGAGGGGACAATGTCCGATCTCTCAGGGATCCAATCCATCGCGACTCCACAGATAATGCCACCACAGACCGAAACGGCGGGCACATCCGCCAATAGCGGCGCTGTTGTCTCCGCCGCGACGCCCGATACCGTTGCCGCAACCGGCACGATGGACGGTTCCGCCACCGGGACCGGCGATCGGGTCAGCCTTTCCGAGGCGGCCAAGGCGCTTTTGGGCGGGACCCAGCCTTCCGCGCAGCTGATCGCAACGGCAAACGACATGCCGCAGGGCACGGCCAGCCTGCTGGCCACGGCCACGACCCAATCCGGCCGGCAGGTGCGCGTCGAGCAATACACCGCCGGCGCCGATCCCGCCCGAGGCACGGCCGCCAGCTCCGCCATCGTGGTCACCATCGGCGCCACCGACCGGCAGGCCGAGCAGCGCTATCTGGTCACCGACGACACCATCATCAACGAGGACGCACACGGCGATCTTGCGGTTGCCGCCTACACCCCCGGCCAGGAGACCGACGGCAACGACGTCATCATCGGGGTACGGGGCCTCGCCTACCAGGGCGGCGACGGCAACGACACCATCGTCACCAGCAGCGGCAACGTTGATATCGACGCGGGCAGCGGCAATGACACCGTGGTGGTGGCGGGCGTGGCCCTGGCCGGCAACATCTCCCTGGGCGACGGCAACGACAGCCTGTCCGCCATGTGCATCGGCACGGACGGCCGGCAAGTGAACATCACGACCGGCGCGGGCAACGATACCATCTCCGCCAGTTATATCGGCATGGGCGGTCAGGTAAATATCGACACCGGGGACGGCAACGATGCCATTTCGGCCAGCTACATCGGCCTGAGCGGCCAAGTGAACATCGATACCGGTGAGGGCGACGACACCATCGACGCGAGCTGGATCGGCCTGGGCATCGGCATGCATTCCCAGGTCAACATCGCGACCGGCGCGGGCAACGATGCCGTTACCTCGAGCTGGACCGGGGTCAGCATGGGCAGCGGCGCGACCCAGGTGAATATCGACACCGGCGACGGCAACGACCTCGTCGGGTCCAGCTGGTTCAGCGCCTCCTTTTTCGGCGGCCATTCCCAGACCAACATCGCGACCGGCGCGGGCAACGACACCATCGCGGCCGGCGCCCTCACCGCCAGCTTTTTCGGCGGCACCTCCCAGACGAACATCGACACCGGCACCGGCGACGATACGATTACCGCCTCCCTCCTCGGTGTGCATATCGGCCACACGGGCAAACTGGAGCTGTTGCGCACGGTGGTTGAGGCCGGCACCTCCGACACGGGACAGGCCGCGTCCGACGCCGCCCAGACCAGCGGGACGTCCGCGACGGCGACGGACGACACCGCGACGGATACCGGCTGCACCGTCTTCCGCCTCGCCCGCAGCCGCTACGGCCAAAGCGACCAGGACAGCGCGGACACGACGGCCGACACGCCGGGCAAACGACTTGTCCTGCGCCGCCGTATCCTCTAGCGGCACGCTCCACCGACACAGCGTCCCCCGGGGCGCGACGGCCCGCATCACCGCAGAAGACGCCCCCACGCTCTACAGTGGCGGACGTGTGCTGGTGGCCGACGCAGCCGGCCGGCCGCGTCTACCGGCCCTCGGTCATGAGCGACGTGGACGGCGACGGCTGAGGGCTCGGCAGCGCCTATTTCCCGCCGGCGACGAGCGTTTCGATGATCGCGGCCGCCTCGACCAGATCGGCCGCCACATGGTCCGGCCGGCACGCGCCCGCCGCCAGCGTCTCCCGGCCGTAGCCGGTGGTGACCAGGATGGTGACGGCCCCGACCGCCCGGCCCAGGTCGATGTCACAGGCCTTGTCGCCGATGACGAAGCCGGCCGCCGGATCGAGCCCCAGCTCCCGGCCGGCCTGCTCGACCAGACCGGGCAGCGGCTTGCGGCAGGTGCAGGCGTCCTGGGGGGCGTGGGGACAGACGTACACGCCGTCCAGCCGGACGCCCCCGGCCGCCAGCATGTCGTCCAGCCGCTGCCGGACGCGGGTGGCGGCCGCCTGGTCGTAATAGCCGCGGCCGAGGCCCGATTGGTTGGTGACGACCACCAGGGCCAAGCCCAGGGCCTGCATCCGACGCAAGCCCGCGACGGCCCCGGGCAACAGCTCGACGCCGTCCGGATCGCAAAGATAGTGGCGATCCACGATCATTGTGCCGTCGCGGTCCAGAAAAACCGCCGGGCGCCCGCCGTGGCGCCGCGCCTCGTGATGAGCCTCAACCATGGTGCTCCCCCGCATTCCCGTCGGCGTCCAACCGTCGGCGCCTCAGGGTAGGTCAGGGCCGCGGCCCGGACAAGCCGGAATCCCGCGCCCCGCCCCGCCAAGTCCGGATACCAAAAAGCGGGTCACGAACGCATTCGTAACCCGCTTGTTTTTCCTGGTGGGAGGGGGACGAAAACTTGTAGGTTATCATGCTGTAATATCATGATAAAATAAATTTTATTTTTCTGCATGTCCCCAGATATGTCCCTAAAATTTCTCCCTACCCCCCTTGCCGAGGTCCGGCCACCTCCACCAGCAAGAGCACCGTCATATCCGGCCACGGCCGGCGGTCCCCTCGCCGCGGCGGTCGTCGCCGTGGTCGATCCAGTGACCCGGTGAAGCCTGCCGTCACGCCGACGCCATATCTGGCCCGAGAATCGCTTCCGGTCGCGTCCATGGCCGATTGCCTATCCCGGGCGGCCAGGACGCGGGAGAATGGCGCTACGGGCCTCGGCCATAAGAAAGCGACCCACCTCCACCAGGGAAGCAGGCCGCGCATGATCTATTGCCAGGGGTAGGCCTGGACTAGGCGTTGGTCGCGTCCTCCCCATGGCCCGCAGCATCATATTTCTGGACAGACTCCACCGCAGTCTGGACGGCATCATGTGCAACATCATCTAGCGATATCACATCTGGAAAAGAAAAGTGCTCTTTTGTGACACGCGCAACTTCAATGATAGCACGTGACATGATCTCGTGCGCCATTCCCTTGTGACGACTAGCGACGATTGCTTTTATTACATCCTCTTCCACCGTTGTGTCCGGCAGGAACGGCGCTTCCTTCACCAGGGCGTCCACCAGGGTTTGTGTGTCCTTCATGATTTCCGGGAGCGTGTACTTTGCCTGCTCATCAATATCTTCCGTCAGATCGTTGATAAACTTGGCCGCCACCTCGGGCCAAGCATCGTCACAGCTCAGGTCACTGGCGATAAACGCCAGTTTGTCGGACAGGTCTTTAAGGAAGGACTTTTCACTCTCCAGTCTGCTCAACACAACGCGTCCGATGATGCCGCCGTCCTTCGGATTGCCGTTTTCCTGTTCGTCCCCTGAAATTTGACTAGTCATGATTTTGCGCCTCCGGGATGTGGTTAAGATCAGGCCCTTTTGGGCCGCGTTGATTTGCTCTAATAAATGGAAGCGTACATGGCAAGGGTTGATTTGATTCATTAGAGCATTTAGAAGGGGGATATGCTCAAAAGCAAAGTGAAACCAGCCATGACCGATGCCAGCGTGACCATGAGGGCGCTTGTGGCGAAAACCGGCTTGTCCATGCAGACCGTCAACCGCGCCCGTGGGCCGATGATTGTCCGATGTACCCTGGAAACCCTGGCCACCATAGCGGTGGCGCTAGGCGTGAAGATCAAAGACCTATTCGATGAGGATTGACCAGGGGAGTCACCTGCCCTTGGATTTTTCGTTTTGCGTGTGAAAAGGTGCCCGTTCGGTCTATTTTGAGCAGGCCTGTTTGATTTTCTGGCCGAAGTCCGCATGGGGAATCTCCCGGTCCTGGCGGCAAGGGCGCGTAACACAAACGGAATAAAACGTAGCAAACTGGCAGGGGATAGGGGGGATCAAAGTCTAGGCCGTGGCCGCGGCGAACCGATTGAGCACATTTGTGCGTAGTTTTTGCTCGATTTTGGGGTGTTTTTTCCCGTCCAAAAGCTGCTTTTTTATTTTGACAATGCGAGAATGTGACTGCCACCATCGGTTCCCGGGGGAGCGGTCTAGACATTCCACACCCCCATAGCCCCCCCTCAAAATTTTCAGAAAACTCCACGTGAATGTGCCACATCGGTCTCCAAAAGGGGATGGCCTAGACATTCTGCCCCCCTATCCCATCCCCCTGCCAAAAGATTGACGCAATGCCTCTATCTCTAATGATAGCCGTTAGTTATGGCTATTTCCCTCCCACCGATTGCCGCCTCGCCCACCATGCGATGAGCAGCGCGTCGGCCCGGCCATGATCTTTCTTCCGGGCCAGCGATGCCCCGGGGAACAGCCGGCGGGCCGTGGCCAGGGATGCGGCCTTGATGTCCTTGCCGGCCTTGCGGTCCACCAACCCGCGTTGCCATTCCTGGGGCCTGGGCGCGACGTAGGGGATGGACAGAGCGGCCAAGATGCCCTTCCAGATACCGCAAGTCTCTATATAATATATTGAGTTTTCCCGAGGAACGGCTACCCTAAAGTAAAAACAATTGTATTTTATTTAACGACGAAGAGGCTTCCGACTGATACCAGGGGTAGATGATGAAGAAAATTTATTTTTTGCTGGGAATCTGTATATTAATTACAGGATGCGGGCATTGGGAATATCCCGGATCGCAAGCTGACGCCAATAGATTATCTTATGATTGTCGTTACTTAGCCAATATGTCTGCGCGAGGACGGGGGTATTGGGGGCCTGCTATGGCAGAGGCAGAATTCCATGATTGTATGGTTTCAAGGGGATTTGTGTGGGTGAAAGATAAAAAAACAGGGAGTGCTAACCGTCCAAGCGACATAGAAAATTCAGGGGCAAGTGGGCACCTTGGAGAGAAGAAGATCAAAGAAGAAGTCGTGAATTTTGGGGTCGTAGATATTAGATCGGTTGTAACAAAATCAAAATACTTGCAAAATTACTTTTTGAAATGTGCTGGCAATGACGAGCAAAAAGGAGTGAAAGTTTTCTTTGAGATAAAACGATTCGCAGATACATATTGTGAAAAAAATAATTTTGAATTTCTTCGCGCTACAGATCCTGCCCTCAAAGGGACACAGGATGAATATCTGTGTCAACCGAAACACCCACTTGGGACTAAAAAACTGAACCCCTATAGTGACGGGGATGCGTCTGATGATTTTGCAATGTATATTGACACTAAAAGTGGAGAATAAGATTGATGTATTTTTAATTTGTGCTTAAAATTTTTTCTATAAATTAGGAAGACGGATCTTTATCCCAGTTGAGGTAGTCATGTCAGACACGTATAACGTCGTGATGACGAGGTAGAAGTGAGCGGGGAAAAGGAATTGAGGAATTTTAGGAGAAGTAAACTTGTGTCTAGAGACGAATATTTCGATAAAACACCATATTATTAGAATATTTATAAATTATTGTAATGGGTTTATGCCGAGTTACGACTTTGCAGCTTTGTCTGCTGTCAAGATGCTGTTTCCTCAATCGTGTCGTCACCAGGGAAAAGCCTTGTGAACTCGTCGAGGTCCAGTTCTTCACCAGCCGCGAACCACAGGCCTTGAAGCGTCGCCCGTTGCCCGGCGGTCCAGGCCTTCGGGTACAGCGGCCACCGGCTTCCGTCCGCGCCGCGGCAAAATCGCAAGCCGGGATGCTCCCGCATGATGGCGAGGATGTGCTCTACGGCCGCGGCCGGCTCCAGGACGGGCAGGCGGTCCATGTGCTGGCGCAGGAAGTCCCGGGCCTCGGCTAGCAATTCCGATGCGTAGGCCACCAGTTCCGGTTCCAACTCGGGAGGATAGACGGCGAGGACGCGCTCCCCGGCCCGGGCCACCCGGACGTCGTATAGGCGGCACAGGTCCGCCAAGTCGTATGCTGCCCATCGGGAATCGTAGTCCGGGGCGTCGGGATCGGTCGGCTTGCTGATCCATTCGAGGCCGGTCACGGGGCCGGGGGCCGAAGCCCCCAGTTCCCGCGCCAGTTCTTCCTTGTGCTCCCGGGCCACGACGATGACATGCTCGGCCACGTCGGCAGGCAGCACGTCCAACCCTATGACTTCCACCGCGCCGTCCACCCAGGCAACCTCTGCGCCCATGGATCGGATAACGTCGATGGCGCTCATTGAATCCGCACCTTCGCCGGGCCGGTCCAAAGGCCGTTGGCATCGGGCGGGGTCATGTCGATGACCGGGCCGTTTTTTTTTGTGCGGCGTTACGTCGTTTTCGTGGCGGTTGCAGCGGTTGCAGCGGTTGCACGACCGGAATCATTACATTTTTTATGCAAACCGTTCGGTTCCGGTTGCGGTTCGGCGGTTGCAGGCTTTCGGTCGCAACTGTCAAGGTGCAACCGTTGCAACCGAGGAGGTTTCAAGACAGTTGCGGCTGGAACCAGTCTTTGCTGGATGCAACCGGCGCAACCGTTGCAACTGTGCTTTTTGCTATATCCGAGTCTTCCGCGACGACACCGGAGGCGAAGTGGTAATATCGGGCGTAGGGTTGCCCGGGGATGCGCTGTCCAGAAGCCGGTTGTCCGTCAGGCCCGGGGATGATGAGGCCGCGTTCGACCAGTTCCTTCACCAGCCGCTTGGCGTCATGCCCCCGGGCAATTTCCGTTTTGAACGTGGAAGGCAGCACGTAGTATTCCCAGCCCCCGTCAGGTCATCCTTGTGGCGAAAGCCGGCGCGGAGGATGGTCTTGGACTCATCGGCCTTGTCGCCCCAGGTCTCGAAGCGGCTGGAACCGTGGGCCTGGAAGAACGCCCGTACCTGGGCAAGACCCGCCTGGACCTCGGCCGCCCCGGTGCCGCCGCGCAGGGCCAGCCAGTCCTGAAAGCATCGTGCCGCGGCCTTGCTCGCCTCGCCCGCGGGCCAGGGGAGGACGCCGTAGGCCACGCCTGATTCCCCGCCAGCGGCCACCAGGGCGAACCGCGTACAGACCCGCTTCACCTGCCCATCGGCCCCGGTCGGGCAGTGCTCGGCCATAAACCCTTTGATAAGCTCCGGGACCACCCGGAGGGCTTCGTCGAAGTCGCCGGTCAGCTTTTCCAGGAAGACCCGCAGCGGCACGCCGTAGGTCCGCTTCGCCGCTTCCTTGAGGTGCCGGGAGAAGGCGTCACCGTCAGGGAAGCCGTGCAAGTCCTCGAACAGGCCGAGGCCCGCGCCGGCATCGGCGTCAACATCCACGACACGCACCAGTTGCCCGGCCATGGCCCGGCCGCGGCCGTCCTCCCTGATCTTGTCGGCCAAGGGTGATTTCCCCGGTGGAGAGGAACAGGATGCGCCACTCGGCCGGTTTTCGGGCGGCTCCCTGTTTGGTGGCCCGGGTTTTGCCGGTTCCGTTGGTCAACATGTAGGCGGTTTCACCGGCCGCCTGGGGCGTCACCTGGGACAGCTCATCCAGACACAAGAGGGCATCGCAGTGCGCCGCCGCCACCCCTTCCAGGCCGTTGGCGGTCGCCCGCCATTGCAGCACGTAGCCACGGACCCCGCCGCCGCCACATACGGACCCGGCCACGTCAAGCGCCGTGGTCTTGCCCAGGCTGGACCCGCCCACCAGATGCAGGCCCCCCGACTCGGCCCCGGCCAAGTACAGCAGCGGCGCGGCCAGGGCCGTTGCCACAGACAGCACCAGCCGGGAATTGCCGACGCAATACCGGCCGATGGATTCTTGCCATTCGGAAAGCGTTCCCTTTGCTCTTGAAAGGATTGTCCACGCGCTCGGCTTGCAGGATGACCGATTCCCCGGCCTCGAAGCCGAAGACCACATCGGGCAGGATGAACCGACGGCCATGCCAGCCGATGCGGGGGACGCAGCGCACACGGCCACGCGGGCGGCACAAGGAAAGGAAGTCATGTAGCCGGGCCGGACCTTTCCCCGGGGAGAGGCATAATCCCATGGCCAACAGTTCGCCCCGCAGATCGTCACCGGACCCGCGCAAGGCTCGCATGGGCATGGCCCACCGATGGGCGTTGTCGTCCGGGTCGATCACTTCGACCAGCCGGCCCCATTCCTGATCGTCGGCTTCACGGGTCAGGGCCAGGACGCGCAACGGCGAGCACAACCAATGCCATTCAGGATTTCCGTCCCTGTCTTCAGTACGGTAGTAGATGCCCTTGTCTCTCGCCTGGAACCCTTCGGGCAGATGATCCACCCGGCCCAACACGATAGGGCTTGTGACCCTGACCGCGCAGGCGGCGCAGTACTGTGCCGAAGTCCGCCCGGATGCTTTCGCAGGTCCGGGGACCGGCCTTGTCTAGGGCCTGCTTGAGCTTGGCGTCGGTTTCGGCCGGGGCGTACTTTGGATGGTCCTTGCTCCAGGCGTGGGCCAGCCGCGCACCGTCCTTGCAGCGGACCAGGATGGAGAGGGCCGCGTACCATTCCGGTTCCGGCAGCACGGCAGCATCGTCCCGGCAATGTCGCAGCCAGGCGCATTTGCCCACGATTAACGTCATGTCGGCGTCGGCTACGTCGTCGCGGGCCGCGGACTTGGGGTTCGTCGGCCCGGGGCGTCTCGGCCACCGGCAACACGGCTTCGATGGCGTCCAGATCATACCTGGCAGTCAGGTCCACGTGCTCGGCCGGCACCGTCACCAGGGCGGGCGTTGCCGTCTTGCGGTTGTACTGTCCCGGTCAGGCGCAGCACGCGGGGCAGGTCGGACGTATTGTCCAACTTCCAGCCGCGTTCCCTGCCCCTGGCGATGATGCACCGTTGCCACCGCTCGGACACGGCCTTTGCCCGGTTCCAGTCCGCTTCGGTCGAAAGCCGCAACGGCTCCGGGAAGAGCCATACGGTTGCAGACCGCCGCCCGTGAAGACCGTCACCGTGGGTTTGAGGGGCAGCGAGGCCAGGAAGTCGAGGGCATCCTCGAAGGTCGCCGGCAAGTGCTCTTCGGCATGGCCGGGGCCTTTTACGTCCAGGTCGAACCACAGGCCCGGGCAGGGCAATCACGTCCTCGGCCTTGCCGCGGGCGTTCTTCGCCGGCTTCTCTTTCCGAAGGCCGACGCCGTGCCAGACGTTGGCGGTCTTGGCCTGGGCAAGCACCCATGTGTGGGCCTCGGCCAGCCGGGAGCGAGGGAAGGCCGCCGTCCCCGTCTTGCCGTCCGGGGCCTTGGCGAAGAAGGTCAACCAGCCGTCAAATGTGGCGTCCGGCCATAGCAGGGCCAGGAATCCGGCCGGGGTTTGCAGATCGGTGAAGGCGTCCGTCATTGCGCCCCCTTCATGCCGCGATACAGATATTGGGCGACGCGATGCGGCCGGCCTTCGGACGTGATGTCCTCCACCCAGACGGTATCGATGCAGTGGCCGCGGTCCCGAAGTTCCTGGACCCGGGCGGCCGGATGCAGGATGTCGCAGAACTTCCTGGCGTCGAGGGTCGAGACGGGGCCTTTACGCAAGGCAGCCAGCAGCCGGAAGCGTTGGGCCAACTGGGAATTGTCATTGCCATTTCCGCCCAGGTCCGGCACAAAGGCCTTGTCCTTATCCCGCAACCGTTTTTTCCGTGAAGCCCGGCCCGCCAGCCGGGTTTTGCTTTTTTGTGTCCATGGTTACGCCCCCTTCCCGGCCGCCAGACGATCCACCAGATCGTCCACGATGGATTCAGGCCATGCCACGGCACGCGCCCCCAGCTTCACGGGCTTGGGGAAAACACCTTGGCGCACAAGGTCGAGGAAGCGGCTACGCTTGTAAGGGATGCGGTCGAGGACTTGGGGGAGACGGAGAAGGCGTTCGGACTTGTGATGATCGGCTTGCAATTGGACATACTCCGGTTGGGAGTGGCCACCTGCTTTTCAGAGGTGGAATGTCCAGTGTTTGCCGAAAAAATCCAATCTGCGTAATGCCACCAGAAAAAAAGAACTACTGTCAGTGACACCAGCGAGAGGGCAGCTAGTGTCAGGGCGTGCTTGTGATCGGTAGAACATCAGCCGCAGCGATACATCTTTCAGTTGCGGCTATAAGTCGCATCAAAGCTCTTTCATTGTCTTTGATGCCACAGCGTTCAAGGTAGCCAGTTTCTCTTAACGCTCCTATTGCTGGTGCGCCTCCGCATTCATGCAACTCTTTATAGTCAGCAAGCCACAAGCCTAACAATCTTGTTTTGTAATCCTTAAGTGATAATTTAGTTTTTGTTTTATCTTTTATTTCCCGTTCTTCGCTATCGATAAAGATTGGCTCTAGATGATTTTTCTTTTTATAATTGTACAACAATAGCCGTATGTCATTTATTATCGTTTCATCGGTTTTTGAAAAATCTATCGAAATTAACATGTCTCCATCATAGTCATATTTATTTAATGAATATCGTTTATAATCATATACTTTGATTGCTTTTGAATCGATAGTGTGTCCAGAATCTATCTCGTCATAATCGCCCACATATGGGAAGCCACCGATAGCAGCACACTCAATGATTACCTCAATCGGCCTAGGTGTTGTTTCATAATCCAAAAAGATGCCATTAAATCCATATTTTCTATGAAGCGTTCGCGTTCTTTTTTTGATGCTGGCTATGGATTTATGGAATTCCTTTGGAAGTAATGTTGCATATTTCCTAATTAAATAATCTTTATTGCTCTAGCTTTATTTCTACTGTCCTCAAATATCGACATATTTTTTCTGTCAAACATCAGTTTCCAATTATCTGCAAAGGGAGCTAGCTGTGGTATGCTTTTGAACTTTAGATACCTATTCTGACAAATAACAGTTGAAAAATTTGCTTTTTTATCGATAAACCCAAGATTAAATAATTTTATAAACGATTGATAGACATCAATAGCTTTGGTAAAAAAATCATCATTCCGCCACGTATATTCCCACTTGAGACAACGATAAGATAATACAACATGTGACGGTTTGTTATAAACAAGCATCCAATAAGAAGGATGCTCAAAGCCGTCAACAGCTTCTAATTTAATAGCCATTCCAGCCCCCTCAGCTTGCCCCTATTATGAATCCCCGCCCAGGCCGGTAGGTTTCCGGCTTTTCGGGAGCTACCCTATGGCGGGGAAATGTCGGCTATGCCCGTAATTCCGTCTCGGCTCCCTTGCAGGCCAGGCGGACCAGCTTGGGGATGACCCGCGCCCCGGATTCGTAGTAGGCCACGGTGCGGCGGCTCAGGCCCAGGACTTGAGCGGCCCGGGTCAGGGAAAGCCCGTGGGCGGCCCGCCATGCCCGGAATGTCTCGGACGGCATGGCCTCGCCGCTTTGCTCCATGGCCAGACGGGCGAGGTGATGCGCGTCAACGGCCAGATCGTCGCCACCCGGCCAGACGATTTCCCAGCCGTCTTCCCCGACTTGGACTTGGCGAAAAAGCGAGGCCTCCCGAAGCGGCGCGAAAATCGGCGTCCGGTCGAGCAGAACGCCGAGGTCCACATGATCGGTCCTGTCATCCTCCCAGATCACGGCCACGGTATGCGGGGCCGCGGCGGCGCGGACGGCCACAATGCGCTTGATGCTATCCTTCATGTCGCCCCCCATTGAGCCGGTCCCAGGCGGCCCGGATGGCGGCCCGATTTTCGACCGCCCACCGCATGGCCTCTTCATAGCCGCGGGCCTGGACAGAACCGGCGATAATCTCCATGGAGTCGATGTCCACCACCAGCGCATATCCCGGACCTTGAATGTGAAAATGCGGGGGCGCATGGTCCCCGGCATAGACCACGATCCGCAGCTTGCCGAGTCGGTGGACCGTTCCCATGGTGAGTATCTAGTGCATCCCATGCACCAAGGCAAGGGCATCGGCACCACTTATTCCCCAGCCGCGGCGTGCATCGGCGTCACCTTGGCCCCGGCCTTGAGCTTATCCAGATAGTCGGCATACGCCTGCATCATCTTACGGCGTTCGGGCAGGTATTCCGCACGGTTGTAGGCGGCGCGGATGGAATTGCGTTCGGCATGGGCAAGCTGGCGCTCGATAAGGTCACTGTTCCACCCAAGCTCATTTAGCAATGTAGATGCCATGGCCCGGAAGCCGTGGGCGCACATTTCGCCCTGCTCGTAGCCCAGGCGACGCAAAGCAGCGTTCAGGGCCATATTCGACATAGGGCGGCCATTCGTCCGGTTGCAGGGGAACAGATAGCGGTTATCGCCTGTCAGGGAAAAAAGGTCCGTGACGATCTCCACGGCCTGCTTCGCCAGCGGCACGATATGATCGCGGCGCATTTTCATTTTCTCGGCGGGGATGGACCAGCGGGGACCGTCCTCGGCGTCGAGGTCGATCTCGCTCCACTCGGCTTGCCGCAGTTCGCCAGGGCGCACAAAGACCAGCGGGGCCAGCCGCAAGGCCGCCAGGACAACGGGGCTTCCCTGATAGCCGTCGATGGCCCGCAGCAGTTGCGCGACGCCTTTTGGATCGATGATGGCCGGACGATTCTTGGATCGGCAGGGAGCAAGCGCCCCTCGCAGGTCGGCACCGACATTTCTTTCCGCCACACCCGTGGAAATGGCGAAGGCGAAGACCGCCTCGCAGTATTGGCGTAGGCGCTTGGCGGTTTCGTTGTTCCCCCTGTCTTCGATCTCCCGAAGGGTAGGGAGGATGTCCGGGGCGCGCAGCGTTGTGATGGGGACGTTGCCGAAGGCGGGAAACAGATGTTGCTCCAGCCGGCCCAGGACGCGGACGGCATGGCTTTCGCTCCAGGCCTTCACCTGCTTGGCGTGCCAATCCCGGGCGACCACCTCAAAGGTATTTGCGTCTTCGACAGCCTGAACCTTGGCGGCGGTCTTGTCCTGCTTGCGCTTCGCTCCCGGGTCGATGCCTTGGGCCACCAGGGCGCGGGCCTCGGCACGGCGTTGCCGGGCCTGCTTGAGACTTATGTCGGGCCACAGGCCGAAGACGATCCGCTTTTCCCGGCCGTCGATCCTGTACTTCATGCGCCAGGATTTGCCGCCCGTGGGCAGGACTTCCAGGAAGAGGCCGCCCCCATCGGACAGCTTGAAAGCCTTGTCCTGGGGCTTGGCATTTTTCACGGCAACGTCGGTCAGGGGGAGGACTTTTTTGGCCATGGGGGTTCGAGTCCTTTTTCCCGCAATTCGAGTCCCTTGCACATCGCAGACGAAATTTTCAAGGGCTACGCGAAGTTGCGAGCAGATGCCCCCAACGCCGAATTTTATGGGGGCATATCCCCGGATGTGTCCCCAAAAACACTGGCTGTCAATGGACGCAATAGGACGAACCGGACTATCTCTAGCCCGGTTTCGTAATGTTTCCAGGATGTTTCGGACCTTATCGGACCGTCCTGGATGATGTGCTGGTACCGGGAGGGGGACTCGAACCCCCAAGGCCTTGCGACCGGTGGATTTTGAGTCCACTGCGTCTACCAATTCCGCCATCCCGGCCTGAAGCGGCGTTTCTTACCCAATTTCCACGGGCACTGTCAACGGCAGCCTACCCGAACGGCCGGCGCGGGGCATCGCGGCCACGGTCCCGGCGGGACCGGAAAAAATCCTGCAGCAACCGGCGGCACGGCCCGGCCGCCACCTCGGAAACCACGGCGAAACGATGGTTGAAAAAAGGCAAATCCGGGCCGGGAAGCCGACTCGCCACCGCCCCGGCCTTGGGGTCCGGCGCGCCGTATACCAGCATCCCGATCCGGGCGTGGATCATGGCCCCCAGGCACATGAGGCACGGCTCCAGGGTCACGGCCAGCGTCGCCCCGGTCAGCCGGTAGTTGCCCACCCGGGCCGCCGCCTCCCGCAGGGCCAGAATCTCGGCATGGGCCGTGGGGTCGCAGCGGCCGATCACGGCATTGCCGGCCTGCCCCCAGAGCGCGCCGTCCGGCCCCAGCACCACCGCCCCGATCGGCGTCTCGCCGGCCCGCCCGGCCTGCCGCGCCATGGCCAGGGCCTGGGCCATCACCGTCTCGAAATCGCCCCACCCCGGCGGCGCCGCCGGCAGGGCGTCCCGCCCGGCGCAAAAGCGTTTGGCTGGCTGCAAGGCCATGATGCCTCCGGCGGCCGGGGAGGGGCTCGCCCCTCCCCGGACCCTACCTGACCAGGGCACTGCCCTGGACCTGGCTTAGGGGAATCATTCCCCCCAGACCCCCTGTCCTGGTTTTTTTCACAGCCCAAGGGCGTTTTGACGCACCCTTCGCGAGCGCCCAGACGGCAAGCGTCTTCGGTTGCCGTCTGGGCGCTCGCGCATCGAGGGGTCCGGGGGCATCATGCCCCCGGCCGCCGGAGGCATCTTCGTCGTTTCTTCCTCCTACGCCCGCTGGCGCAGATAGGACACGGCGTTTTCGAAAAGCACGGTCCCGAGGGTTGGGCGGGCGCCGCGGGTATAATTCGGATGGTTGGTCGGATCGTTGAAGGCTTCCGGGTGGGGCATGAGGCCGAGGATATGGCCGGTGGGGTCGGTCAGTCCGGCGATACCGCAGGGCGAGCCGTTGGGATTGGCCGGATAGTCCATGGTCGGCTGGCCGGTGGCCGGGTCGGCGTATTGCAGGACCACGGCGCCGGACGCCATGAGCCGGTCGAGCATGGCCGGGTCCTTCACCACAAGTTTGCCCTCGCCGTGGCGCACGGGCAGCTCCAGGCGCGTCACGCCCTTGGTGAACAGGCACGGGCTTTGGGGATTGACGGCGAGGGTCACCCAGCGGTCCTCGAACCGGGCCGAGTCGTTGTTGGAAAGGGTCACCTGTCGCTCGAAGGTGGCGCCGCCGAGCGCGGGCAGCAGGCCGAGTTTGACCAACAGCTGGAAACCGTTGCAGATGCCGAGGATCAGACCGCCGCGCGCAAGCAGGGCCGTGAGCTGGTTCAGCAAGGGAGCCCCGTGCTGGTCCTTGGCGTGCCGCCACCGCACGGCCGCGGCCTGGGCCGCGCCCAGATCGTCGCCGTCGAGAAATCCACCGGGAAAATCAGAAAATCGTACGTATCGATTCTCGCCCGACCGGTGCGCAAATCGAAAATAGATAATATCCGTTACATCGGAACCGGCCATGCGAGCGGCGTGGGCCGCATTCCACCTCGCAATTCGTTCCGTTACCGGTGATGACGAGGGTCCGCACCATGCTCATGGGAAATCCTCCCGGAGTTTCCTTGAAATATTGTGCCCGAGGGCTATTTTCCGCCGCTGAACATAAGTGGCCGCCCCGGCCGCGTCAACCGGAGCTGCGCCGCGGGTGCGGCGAGGTGGACGCGGACCGCCGGGATCTCCGGCGCGGTCCAAAGCCAGCAAGGACGGCATCAATGAAGACCAAATTCATTTTCGTCACGGGGGGGGTGCTGTCTTCCCTGGGTAAGGGTTGGCCTCGGCATCGATAGGCGCCCTGCTCCAGTCCCGGGGGCTCAAGGTCACCATCCAGAAGCTCGACCCTTACATTAATGTCGACCCCGGCACCATGAATCCCTTTCAGCACGGCGA
>Ga0268359_12014_pt1 | contig 65968 bp, 67 predicted proteins | sample BioMet11_FD_194416 | JGI IMG/M metagenome (GOLD analysis project Ga0268359, IMG submission 194416) | Sewage microbial communities from Oakland, California, United States - Biofuel 11 (PacBio Assembly) | ecosystem: Engineered > Wastewater > Sewage > Unclassified | place: USA: California | collected...
GATTTCGGGATAGAAGACACTATACGGGAAGATTCGCGCAGTGCTGTTTCAGATTTACGCAAAATGGGCATAGCCACTGTAATAGCCACCGGCGACGGGAAAGAAGCCGCTATGGAAATTGCCGGTAAAGCCGATATTGACAGCATATGCTGGGAAGTACGCCCATCGGATAAACTGTCTATGCTACATGAGGCTAAGGAAAACGGAATGAATGTGCTTATGGCAGGTGACGGTATAAATGACGCTGCCGCGCTGGAATGCGCGCATGTCGGTATAGCGATGGGCAGCGGTACGGACCTTGCAGTTGACAGTTCTGATATTGTGATAGCATCAGGCGGCATATCAAAAATAGTTTCCGCAATGAAAAATATCAAACAGGACATGTGCCGTGATCCGCCAGAATATCATCCTGGCTTCACTGTATAACATTACAGCAATGCCGCTTGCAGTGTCAGGGTTACTGCATCCTGCCGCGGCAGGCCTTGTGCTGGCCGCCAGCTGCCTTGCATTAGCTCTGAATTCACTGCGCATATTTGGATCGGCTGACAAATGAAAAGTAGCAAACAAAGTTTACGCCTGAATTAATATCTCCATGAAGATGTGATGCGTGCAAAACTGTTAATGACATATGACGGTAAGCCGATACAGCAAGTGCCATCGGTAAAAAACGGCGTTATATATCCGACTTAAAATAACGTATAAAGCTGTGTGCGGGTTATAAGCTATCCGTAATTCATCATAATTTTTCTATGAATTATGTTAAAATTGCAGGTATAAGGGAATAAAGGAGGGAAAACCCTATGAAAAAGATTATGACTATGCTGCTTATTGCCTCTGTATTAGTGGTAATATCTGCCGGATCTGTTTTTGCTCATCCCCCTAAGCCGGCGTCAGTTTTCGTGGGACCAGGCCAAAGGAACACTGAATATATCAGCGCAGCACAGAGTCAACGACCCGGAAAAAACATTATATATTGACCCTTACCGTCTTTGAAGGCAACCGCCAGCTTTTGCTTAAACAATATTCCAGACAGGATTCTAAAGACGGTTTTAATGACAGCGTAATACTTAAAAATGTTAAACCAGGTTCAAAGATAAGGATACAGCTTGTCTGCAACATAATGGGGTCAAGTGAGACAGAGTTTACTATTCCGTAACATTACAGACAGAAACTATATAGCCGTAATAAAACCCTGGCAGCTTATACTATAAAATAAGCTGCCAGGGTTTTTGACATGCAAAGATCTGAAGATCTTACTGTTTCGCTTTATTATTATCGGTGATGCTTCCATCAGGCCAGAAGTACTTGGTCATAGGCCTGCTGCCGTCTCCGACCGGCGATATAGTCTGTGAGTTCCAAACCAGCGAAGTTTTACCAGGGTTGCCGAATCTTATGCGCACAGGGCCGTCAGGACCGACCTCACATTCCTTTGAGTCCCCGTTGTTCAGTATCCCTTCGAATACAACCGTTCCGTTCTTGCTTATTTTGATCCATATTATTCCCTTGTCTGCCAATACTTTAATAGTATTCGACAGCTGAGCAGCAGGTTGTTTCACATCTGTATCAGGAACAGCCGCGGCGGGCTTTGTTTTTTGCTGCGAAGGCTGGCTGCTGTCCATCCATGTAAGGTCAACAGACTGATCGGAACTTGACACATCCTGGGATACACTCAAAGAGCCTGCATCTGATGAATAAGGCTTTTGTCCCGCATTGTTGTCATTTTTTATTACAGACGCTGTTCCTCCATCCATTGGATTCGTAGCAACTTTATTCAGATCGCCCCTGTATTGCCATGTTATCCATGCGGCAGCCCCGAGGGAAACTATAATAAGCAGATATAGCCAAATATAGGATCTTGACTTGAATATCTTAGGTGAATCGCTGTAATTCTGTTCTTCAAGGCTGTTAAGTACAGAAGCGCTTTTTTTCTGCTCATTTTTTGTTATGGCATCATATGTATTCCACAGGTCCCCGGCACTCAGGTACTCGCAGTACTGGCGGATAAAACTGCGGACATACGGCCCCTTTGGAAGCAAGTCTATCCTTCCGTCTTCTATAGCCGATAGATAACGTTTCTGTATTTTTGTCTTATTCGATATTTCAGATATTGTAAGGCTTTGAGCCTCTCTTATGCGCGTCAGCTTTGATCCGAGCTCTTTTAGCTGAGCTTCCGCACCGTTAGTGTTTTCAGGAGTGGTTTTTTCTTCCATGGCTTATCACCTCCCTGGCTTTTCCGCGCATGTCAGCAATTACCTTTTGGGGATCAGGCTTTCCGAAGATAGCATTACCGGCTACAATGACGTCGCAGCCACGTTCAACAGCCTCAGCTACATTGTCCGGACCAAGTCCGCCATCCATTTCAATCAGAAAGTTCAAATCACTGTTTCTGCGTTTTTGCGACAGCAGTGAAACCTTATCAAGCACCTCAGGGATGAACGACTGTCCGCCGTAGCCAGGGTTTACAGACATTACAAGAACAAGATCCGCAATATTAAGTATCGGAAAAAGCAATTCCGCCGGCGTTCCGGGATTTATTGAGACCCCGGCGTAAACTCCAGCTGCTTTAATTTTCTGCAGCACCCTGTGTATGTGAGGTGTCGCTTCAGCGTGCACCGTAAGGAGCGAAGGTTTTTCATTAAGAAACATATCCGTAAAAATTTCAGGCGGTTCGACCATTATATGCACATCCAGAAATGAATCTGGGTATCTTTTCCTCAATGCCTTTACCAATGAAGGTCCATATGACAATTAGGGACGAAATGTCCGTCCATTATATCCACATGCAGCCAGTCAGCAGCTTCTCCAAGGCTTTCAATGTGTCTTTCCATATTGAGCACGTCCGCAGATAAAAGAGAGGGTGATATCAGTACATCTTTTTGCGGCCGGGCCAACCTGTTTAGTTGAATCGATCCTGCCATACGAAATCACCCCCCAGATAAATTGTAATTACTGCTTCCCCTGTATAAGGCACGTTCATAGAAACATACTCCCCGCTGTTTGTCTGTGTATCCCTGAGTATCCTGCTGCCGGAAGCATCGTTGATCTCTATCCTCAAAGACAGCGGCTTTGTAAGCGGCGGAACCTGATATCTGAGTTTTGCAGTTTTTTTAGGAGTTGTATTATTTACCGGCGGCTGTAACGGCGCTTTTTTTACAGTATCAGTTTTCTTGCTTTCAGCAGGCTTTGATTCCGAAGCCGGTTTTGGCGCCATGTCAGTTTTAACAGCCTGGTCAGTTTTAACATTTTCAGGCTTATTTTCTATTTTTGACGGTATCTGCGAAGGGGCAGTATCTTTAATTACAACTGTACGAACAACTGCGGCTTTTTTTTGATCCTGGTCGTTTGCGGGAGGCACATCGGTATTTTCTTCTCCAGCCATAGGAGCCTTGGCAAATGTCACATTAACAGCAGTTCCTGCCGGAACATTTGCACCGTTTTTAGGATTTGTCGAAAGAACTGTGCCTGCAGGCACCATGGAAGACGGTATTTCTTCAGTCGTTCCAAGGGTCAGTCCCAACTGTTCAAGTACCTGCTTAACAACATCCGTATTCTGCCCCGTAAGATTTGGGACCCTGACAAATGTATTGTCGCCAGTGCCGCCTGTACTGACAAGCAGTTTAACCATGCAGTTAGCGGCAACCTGCTGCGGCGCAGCCGGATTCTGAGCGATTATGGAACCTGCCGGTTTAAGTTTATCGGTGACCCTTAAGACGGTTTCCACCTTAAAACCGGCTTCGCTGAGCCGCTTGACGCCTTCCTCAAATTTTAGTCCACGGACATCGGGCATTGGCATAATCGCTCCGCCTTTGCTTACGCGAAGTATAACAACCTTGCCCCTGGAAACTTTCTCACCTGCAGGCAGATTCTGCGATACAACAGTATCCGCTTTTTCAGGTGAATCTATCTGGTCGACCTTTGCAAGAAGCCCTTCCTTCTGCAGCGCTTCGACTGCATCTACAAGCTGCATTCCGGTCATTGAGGGAACAGCGGCATCCTTATCCTCTACAAATACGGTTTTTATGCCTATATAGGCACAAACCACTATCACAATGAAGGCTATTATCATTCCCCAGCGATGAATTTTACCCATGGGAGCTTTCTCCTTCCGCACTATTTACGCTTTGACAGAAGCGCCAGATAAAACCCGTCAAGCCAAGGCAGTCCCGGCCAAATTACTGTTCCGAAAGGCCTGCCTTTAGACATGAGCTTATGGATTCTGTCAACAGGAATTTCTACAAGTTCAGGATGTTCAGCCATGACAGCTGCAACTACTTTCTCATTTTCTTCCCTGAAGGTGCTGCAGGTACTGTATACAACCAATCCTCCGGGCTCAACAAGTGAAACGGCCCTGTCCAGAAGTTTCCGCTGCGTCCCTGCCGTATCACTTACCATGTCAGGTGTACAGCGCCATTTGCTTTCAGGATGTCTCCCCCACGTTCCGCTTCCTGTGCATGGAGCATCAAGTAAAACAGCCGAGGGCCGTATCCTCGGTTCCAGCTCCAAGGCATCGCCTGCCGTAAAAGCCACCCTTTCACTGACATGCATTCTCATCATTTCATATTCAGCTGATTTTATTCTTGGTTCTGATATATCCCACGCTTCAATTTCCGCTTCAGGCATAAGGTCGGCGATCTGGCCTGTTTTTATGCCCCTGCCGCAGCACATATCAAGCAAATGCCCGCCATTCCATCTTTTACACAGAGCTTCAGCTATAAAAATTGAAGATTCGCTCTGCGGTGTAACTTTTCCTTCTCCGAATCCGTATATATCAAGCGGGTACGGGTTGGATGCCGTACGTACCGAACTTTCAAAAATCGGGGATGCCCATGCTTTTTTACCCTGAGATGAAGCATTATAGTTCTCCAGCCATTCGTTTCTGTCAACCCCGCGTGACAGCCTCAGAGATAAATATGTCCTCATCCCGCTTGAACGGACAAGCCTTTTTGCATCCGGTATCGACATATCCTTGGACCACTGTGCCGCCGCCCAGCCGGGAACACCCCAGTAGAGCGCGAGATCCCTCAGCGCACTGCTTTTCTTCAGCTCATCAAGGTATGGTTTCGCTTCATCCGCCACTGTATGGAGCACCGCATTGACAAGGCCGATATCTTTATCTTCACCTTCATTTTTTATAGCCTGAACTATCCCGTTGATAAGGACGGGAAGCGCAAAATATTTAAGCTCAACTATCCCTGCAATGCCTATTATCAGTGAACTGTTCGTAAGTTCTGATAATTCTTTTATATTTCGTCTGCAGTAGCGCACGAGAAGATGTTTCCACAAACCCTGTCTGCGCAGCGAACAATATATAAGGGTCGCGGCAAGGACCCGATCGGAAGGAGCTATTTTCGTGTATATTTTTCTTAGCGCTTCAGCAGCGAACGCCCCTTTACCAACTTCGCTGTATACCTGAAGAGCAGCTTCAATACCTCTCATTGCTTCTTATCACCTCTGTACACGGGCAAGCCGCTGTTTCATAAAAATAATTTGATTGCTGCAAACAACAAAAAAGGAGGCAGCCGTACACGCCACCTCCTTATATTCTACACTATATTCCTAGTCTCTGCGTGCTCCACGGAGAGCCAGCAGCCTTACAAGCTGCAGTATAGTCATCACAAGCGCAGCTACATATGTAAGCGCAGCCGCATCAAGCACTGCTTTTGCACCGCCTATTTCATCCCTCGCAAGAAGCCCGGTTTCAGAAAGCAGCTTCAGAGCACGCGCACTTGCATCAAATTCAACAGGCAGCGTAACTAGATGAAAAACCAAAACACCGCAGAAAAGAAGTATGCCGAGGTTAAGCAGGTTAAGCGAACCCATTATAAGGCCTATGAAAAAAAGCGGCATCGAAAGGGTCGAACCTATATTGACAACAGGCACGATAGCATTGCGGAATTTAAGGAATGCATATCCTTCCTGATCCTGGATCGCATGTCCAACTTCATGCGCTGCAACTCCTATTGCGGCAATGCTAGCATTCCCGGAAACAGACTCCGAAAGGCGCAGGACCTTGTCTCTCGGATCATAATGATCTGTAAGCTGTCCCGGTATACGCTGTACCTCTACATTTCCAAGACCGAACCTGTCAAGCAGCTTGCGCGAAACATAATCCGCGGTTACGCCGCTTGCTGCCCTGATTTCACTATATCGCGAAAATGTCCCCTTGACTTTAAACTGCGCCCACATTGAGAAGATGATCGCAGGTATAAGAAGGATCATTGTCGGGTCAAGATACGGAAACATCATTATGTGTACACCCCCACAAGTTATAATAACATTAGTCTATATTAGTCAGGCTATTTTTGTCCTCCGTAGAATTCCGCAATTCCATCTACTACTCTTTCCTGTTCTTCAGGTAAAAGTTCCGGGAACATGGGAAGTGCCAGCACATTCTTTGAAAGTTTTTCGGAAACCGGGAAATCTCCCTCTCTGTATCCCAGTGATGCAAAACAGTGCTGCAGGTGAAGCGGAAGCGGATAATAGACCCTTGTTACGATTCCGCGTCCGTCAAGGTAATTCTGGAGCTCGTCCCTGTTTTCGGCACATACCACATACTGATGATACACATGTCTGTTGCCTGGCTGCTCAGCCGGAGGCGTTACCTTCTCAAGAAGTCCCTTTTCCCCGAGCAAAAGCATATATCTTTCAGCAACTATGCGCCGCTCTTCGTTCCATTCCTCAAGATGACGCAGCCTGACGCGCAGTATTGCGGCCTGTATAGCATCAAGGCGGCTGTTAAGTCCCAGCTCCTCATGATAATAAGTCATGCCTGAGCCATGCACACGCAGACTTTTAAGACGCGCAGCCAGATCATCACGGTCAGGAACGGAAACCATTCCGCCGTCACCGTAGCAGCCGAGGTTTTTTGTCGGGAAGAACGAGAAGCAGCCGAGGTCACCGATAGATCCGGCGCGGCATACTTTCCCGTCTATGATCCTGTGCGAACCAATCGCCTGTGCACAGTCCTCGATAATGGCGATATTTCTTTTTTTCAGTTCGTCTTTTATAAGATCTATTTTACATGTCTGGCCAAAAGATGTACCGGGATCACTGCTTTTGTGCGCGGGGTTATTTTTTCCAGAACCGACTCCATAGACAAATTGTAAGAATCAGGCTCCACATCGGCAAAGACAGGTTTTGCGCCATTCCTTGCTATACAGCTGGCTGTCGCAAAAAAAGTAAACGGCGTGGTAATCACCTCGTCGCCTGCCTTTATATCAAGCGACATGAGCGCCAGCATCAGCGCGTCTGTGCCCGAAGCACAGCCGACAGCATTTTTGACTTCAAGATATGCCGATATTTCCTTTTCTATGCAATCCACTTCAGGACCGAGTATAAAATGCTGCGACTCAAGCACCCTGTTTACAGCAACTCCGATCTCTTCTTTTACACGCAAATAGTTTCTTGCAAGATCAAACGACGGTATTTTATTCTGTTCCACCATTACATATTTCCTCCCTGTAGTGACTTATTGGCTTGAATTCTGCGGTTACTGCTGCAGACCGCGTCTGGCTTTAATCAATGCAACACGCTCCTCAGGTTTTTTCAGGACCCTATGAGAATGGTGAAGATGTTCTTTCATAAGTTTGCCTGCCGTATCTGCATCACGTTCCGCAATTGCTTCAACAATATTTTTATGCTCTGCCGCGCTGTAGTTGATATCCTCGGTAAAGGGATCATAAAAAAGTATATAAACATTTGTTCTGAGGATTATATTTTCAACATATTCCCTGAGAACGGCATTCTTACTCGCATCTGCTATAAGCATATGGAATGAGTTGTTAGCCTCAAGGTTAGCTTCTATGTCGCGCACCGTAAAAGCTTCATCCTCTGTTTTTATGATTTCTTCAAATTTCTCCATCATACGTTTGTCTATACCATATTTACAGGCAAGGGCCACGCTCAGCTCCTCGAGATGTTCGCGTACCACGTAAGCATTCTCAACTTCAGATGCTGTTGGGGCAGACACTCTCGCGCCGCTGTTCGGGATGATACGGACAAGTCCTTCGTTTGCAAGCCTCCTGAGCGCTTCTCTGACGGGAGTCCTGCTTACGCCCATCTCTGTCGATATTTTAACCTCTGGAAGTCTCTGTCCCGGTTTCAGATGCTTATTGACAATCTTGCTGCGCAGCTCGATGTACACAAAATCTGAGGAAGTATTATAGAATCTGGAGCGGCGTATCATGCTTTCAAACCTCCCGTGGCAAATCGCATGGTGTCGTATTTTGAACACCTTGTAGTACAACAACGCTTAATATTAGCATATATATACCCTTTAGCAAGACTGTAAACATATTGGATATTATAGTATTTCCCATAATAATCTTTTAAACATAAGTTATTGCTGTCCTTTGACAGAATCGTTTTTATGAATAATAATATATATATGAATAATCGCATCGTATTCCTCAGAATAACTGTTTTATGCCTTTCCATGAGCACAATGATCGGATATGGCTATGCATTGGGCGGCCTTGGCGGGTATCTTTTCGGCAAAGGCAGGCCGATGGTGATTGCCATGGGCTTCATAGGCGGAACTCTTTGCGCGCTGGTTGCACTGAGACTATGGAGAATTTATCTAAACGACCTCTCGAAAGAATGTTCCGAAACCGAAATGGACCACAAAGAAGGATCCGACGAAACTGAAGATTAGCCAGCATAATAATTTATAACCTTTTCCGCAATTTTAACGCAGGCTCCGCGCTCGAGCGGCACATGGGAATATTCTTCAGTAATCCTTTGAAGTGTATCCGGAGACTGCAGAAGATCATAAGCAATGTCCGCCACCATGGACGGGGTCATAATACATCTGTACTCGGGAACAATGGATCTGCCGGCGAGTCTGTTGGGCAGCGAAACGAATTTTTCCCTTCGGTTATACCATGATACAAGGTTTCTTTTCAGCTTTTTAGCCAGCGGCACGGACATCGGGATCATTCCTGGGATCCCGTCAAGCGGGATGTTTTCAGCCTCATTAAGAGGCGCCACCATAAGAAGCGGGACACCAAGAGAGGCTATCTGCAGATTATTCGTTCCAGGAAATGCAACTGCAAGACGCGAAGCTTTGATAGCTTCAAAATTATTTTCCCTCACCATTTTTATTCGTCCAGGACCGCCCCATATTATCTCTTCCGCATATCCGTTTTTTGATGTCCATTTCAGTCCTGCCCGGTTAAGTCCTTCTTCAAGCCTCGATTCCTCTACAGTCGGTGCGACAGGCAGAAAGGCGCTGTAGCCAGGCGATTTTCTGAGTATCTCCTGCGCGGCTAGGCAGAAAAACGCAAATCCGTCCCTGTATTCAAAAGGTCTGCTGCCGGGCATAAAACAGATGGATTCTTCCTCTGTCCCGAGTCCCATCTTGACTTTAGCCTCATGAACAGAGACCAGTTCAGGGACACTGTCCAATATAAGGTTACCGGCACGGGTAAATTTTTCCTGCGGTATGCCGCAGGTTTTAAATCTCTCTTCAGCTTTCATGTCCGGTAAAAAATAATGGCTCACGCACATGCGCCATTTAGGCCTCGACGTATATATCATCCACCCGCATTTGAAGCGCATCGATAATAAAGCTCCGAATAATGGATCGCCCCCGAGCTGAAGTACAAGTTTTCTGCCGGAGCCTGCAGCACGCCTGTATAGTTCCCTGAAGGCAACAGCTTTGCCGACGCCGTCAATTTTTGCTCCGAATTCTTTTTCCATTCCGCTGGCATATTGGCACGGCAAAACGGCAAGAGTGACTTCTGCCGGAATATTTCTGCGCAGCAGCTCACAGCTTACGGGCTTTACCCATCCTGAAACTTCACCAGGTGAATTTGAGATGATAAACAGTTCGTCCATGCTATAATTATAAGGTTAAAAATGATGATTGGGGGAGATGTTTATTGTTTATTCCTCTTGAAAACGAAAACATCCTCTGTCTGGCAAACATCGTAGCCCTGTACAGAAATCTGGACGGGACCGATATCCTCGAGCGGGACGGATCTGTCGTTAAAACAAGCTTTACACCTCTCACACTAAAGCGGCGTCAGACGGAGCTATGGCAGAAATCAGCAATCAAAGGAAGGGGTTAAATATATATGAATATGGACATTCCCACTAACGCGCCCATAACTCAGGAGTCGCAATACTCGGCCAAGGACATCCATGTACTTGAAGGTCTAGAAGCCGTACGCAAACGTCCCGGTATGTACATAGGCGACCAGGGGACAAGAGGGCTTCATCATCTTGTATATGAGGTAGTCGACAACTCAATAGACGAATCGCTGGCGGGTTTCTGCGACACAATAAACGTAACCATCAATGAGGACGGAAGTATCACCGTTGTTGACAACGGCCGTGGTATTCCGACTGAAATGCATGAATCGGGAAAATCAGCTGCTGAAGTTGTCATGACCATACTTCATGCCGGCGGTAAGTTCGATAAGAGCGCATATCAGGTTTCCGGCGGGCTTCATGGCGTAGGCGTATCAGTTGTCAATGCCCTTTCGGTATGGCTTGAGCTCACTATCTGGCGTAACGGAAAAGAATATCATCAGCGCTATGAACGCGGTACACCGGTAACGCAGCTGACTGTGACAGGCGATACGGAAATGCGCGGGACAAGGGTGCAGTTCCTGCCAGATGATGAAATATTCTCCGTTACCGAATTCCAGGCTGACATACTTAAATACAGGCTGCGCGAGCTTGCTTTCCTCAACTCGCACATAACGATAAATTTTGAAGATCTACGCCAGGATAAAGTCCAGCAGCGCACATATAATTATCCTGGAGGCATAGCATCCTTTGTGGAGTATCTCAATAAAGGCAAGGATGTCCTTTTCAAAGAACCTGTGATCATACGCGGTGAAAAGGAGAAAACTGAAATAGAGGTAGCTATACAGTACAACGATTCCTATATGGAACGCCTGTACGGCTTCGTCAACCTCATAAATACCATCGAAGGCGGGACCCACGTTGCCGGTTTCAGGACGGCTCTCACAAGGGCTGTGAACGATGAGGCCCGCAAACTTAAAATACTCAAGGAAAAAGATTCCAACCTTACCGGGGATGATCTCAAAGAAGGCCTGACTGCGGTTATTTCAGTCAAGGTCATGGAACCTCAGTTTGAAGGACAGACAAAAACGCGGTTAGGCAACAGCGACGTCAAGGGGATCGTTGATTCGCTTGTATATGAGGGTATTAAAAATGCACTTGAGGAACGTACTGAAATACTTAAACCAATAGTGGAAAGCGCTTTGCGTGCAAGACAGGCACGTGAAGCAGCGAAAAAGGCAAAGGACCTCGTGAGGCGCAAATCCGTCATGAACGGACTCACGCTTCCCGGCAAACTGGCAGACTGCTCAAACAGAAACCCTGCGGACTGTGAAATTTACATAGTTGAGGGAGACAGCGCAGGAGGCAGCGCAAAACAGGGACGCAACAGAGAATTCCAGGCGATACTCCCGCTTCGCGGTAAAATACTGAATGTTGAAAAAGCACGCCTTGAAAAAATATTAGGCAGTGAAACAATACGCAACATCATTCTTGCATTGGGATGCGGTGTCGGTGATGACTTTGAAGAAACAAAGCTAAGGTACCATAAAATATTTATAATGGCTGATGCAGACGTAGACGGAGCGCATATAAGGACTCTGCTGCTGACTCTTTTCTTCCGTTACATGCCGCAGATCATAGAGAAAGGGTATCTGTATGTCGCACAGCCCCCTCTTTTCAGGGTACAGGCTGGAAAGGATGTTTCATACTGTTTCTCTGAGAAGGAAATGAAAGAGACCCAGGCAAAAATGACAGGCAGAAAGGTCGACGTACAGCGTTACAAGGGTCTTGGCGAAATGAACGCCGAACAGCTTTGGGAAACAACAATGAACCCGGAAAACAGGATAATAAACAGGGTCGAAGTTCACGACGCAGTGGAAGCTGATGAACTCTTCGGCATCCTCATGGGCGATACGGTGGAACCGCGCCGCAAGTTCATAGAGACACACGCCAAAGAGGTCAAAAACTTGGATATATAAGCATTTAGGAGTATAAAAAAAACAGTTGCATTAACCAGGGGCGGGGATATCCGCCTCTTTTTTTATGCAGTGCATATATGTAAATATATGCAATATCGTGTAATATCTATACTTGGGATCTGACCCATTTTGAAAATAAAGGATGATACTCTTTTATGAAGATCACTGAAATTTCCCTCCGCCGTCCTGTGACTGTCCTGATAATTACCATGGCTCTGATAGTATTCGGATTTTATTCATACATGAATATGGGCGTGGAGCGTATGCCCAATGTAGAATTTCCGATTGTCGTAGTCAGAACCACAATGGATGGGGCAAGTCCGGCTATCATGGACAACGACGTTACAGACGTCCTGGAATCAAGGATCAATACCATCGAGGGAATAAAGAACATGAGTTCAAGCAGCTATGAAGGTCGTTCCGTTATCGTCATAGAGTTTGACCTGGATCGCGATATCGATGCCGCCGCAGCCGATGTCAGAGGAAAGGTCAGCATGGCTTCCGATTTGCTGCCCGATGACTGTGAGGACCCGCAGGTCGATAAATATGATCCTGATGACAGGCCGATAATGAACATAGCCGTAAAAAACGACGGACGGACAGATACTAAAGCAATGGCCCGTTATGTTGACAAAATAGTAACCGAACGCCTGCAGACGGTCAAAGGAGTCGGAGGCATACAGCTTGCAGGGTTCCGTGACAGGGAAATAAGGGTTTTTCTAAATACAGACAGCCTTGAAGCATACGGCCTGACCGCAAAGGATATAAAGGCAGCAATATACAGCAAACACGTGGAACTACCGGCCGGGCGCGTTGAAACAGGCGAAAAAGAATACGGGATAAGGCTGCAGGGAGAATATTCTTCCGTTGCGGAACTTGAATATCTGCCAGTAGCATCACGCAACGGGGCTATAATACGTCTGCGGGATGTGTCCAGAGTGGAAGACGGGCTTGAGGACGAACGCAGCTCTTCATTTTATGAAGGCAAACCGGTAATCATCGTGCAGATAAGGAAAACAGAAGGGCGCTAATGAGGTACAGCTGTCACGCGCCGTACATGACAGGATATCTGAATTGAATAAAACGGCACCATCCGGAATCAGCCTTGTAGTGATCCAGGATAATGCAAAATTCATACTTCGCTCAATGAACGGCGTATTCTGGGATATAATAGCTTCAATATGCCTCACCTCCCTTATAATGTTTTTCTTCCTAAGAACTGTCAGGGCCACTTTAATTGCTGTAATAACGATACCTGTCTGCCTGATGGGAAGCATGTCTGTCCTGTACTGGATGGGCATAACTGTAAATAATATGTCTATGATGGGGATGTCCCTTGTTGTAGGGATGGTTGTTGACGCGACAACGGTAGTTATGGAAAACATAACCAGGCATCGCGATATGGGGAAAACAGCCTTCCGGGCTTCACAGGACGGTTCTTCGGAAGTGGCGTTCGCCGTTATCGCAGGCGCTGCTACTACCCTTGCAGTTTTCGTTCCGGTTGCTTTCATGGGCGGCATGATGGGACGCTTTTTCAACTCATTCGGAGTGACAGTCTCAACGACTATAGCAATATCTCTTTTAATTTCCCTGACACTTACACCGTTCCTATGCTCCAGGATATTAGGCAGAAAAAAGACCGGGCCTCTGCAGATAAAACTGGAAAGACCATTCGTGTGGCTTGAAAAAAAATACAAGACAGCGCTGAGTTATTCTGTCTCCCACAGGAAGACTATACTATCAGCGGCCTTCGCACTGTTCATTTTTGGGATAGGGATGGCGTATACACTCGGCACAGAGTTCTTCCCGAGTGAGGACCAGGGGCGGCTTCGTGTACAGGTAGAGCTGCCGGCGGATTCATCACTGGAAGTAACCAAAAGTGTCGTAAAGGACATGGTAGACCTGATACAGGCAGACAGGCGCGTAGCTTATACATATGCTGTAGCCGGGAGCGGAGGAGGACAGGAAGTTTACAAGGCAACTATAAACATTGAACTTGTAAACAGGGCAGACCGCCCGAGGGCCGGCATAATCATGAAACAGCTCAGGGAAAAACTTTCACGTTTCCGTGATGCGGACATAAAAATGGGAACCTGGGGAGGATCTGACATAGAGCTTGTTATACTCGGCCCCACCAGTGAATCTTTGGCAGAGATAGGTGAACAGATAAAGAATGATCTCGGGCATAACGCAAGAGGGCTCGTTGACATAACTACCGACCTCCAGATGAACAAGCCGAGGATAAACCTTGCGCTTAACAGATCTTTGGCCGATGACCTCAATATCAACATCCGCGATCTCTCGGATGAGCTTCTTACATGGTTCGGCGGAGACAACGCAGGCTCATTCAATGACGGCGGATACCGTTACGATATACGTATACGGGCGGAGAACGACATGAGAAATACACCTGCCAAAGTTCTGAACACTCTCGTAACTACAATGGGCGGACAGACTATCAGGGCGGAAGGCCTGGTTTCAAGCTCGATAGGAATGGCTCCGAACGTCATAAAACGTTATAACCGGCAGCGTTCACTAAAAATAGGGGCAAATGTCGAAGGCATTTCCCCTGGCGAAGGCATATTGGTAATGGAAGAAATTTTCCGCAAGTACGCTCCGAAAGACGGGACTTACAGCATAATTCCAGCCGGCGATTCCGAGGATATGAAGGAAAGCTTCCACTACATGTCCATCGCTTTTATTTTCGCAATACTTCTTGTTTATATGGTGATGGCGATACAGTTTGAATCGTTCCTTCATCCTTTCACTGTAATGTTTTCACTGCCGCTTATGACCGCCGGATCTTTCGGCCTTCTTGCCCTTACCGGCCTCAGATTAAGCGTAATGAGTTTTATGGGTATAATCCTGCTTGTAGGTATCGTAGTAAACAACGCAATATTGCTCGTAGACTTCATTAACCAGCTGAGGGCAGGCGGAATGGGCAAGGAGGAAGCCGTGATAAATGCAGGGCCGCTGCGGCTGCGCCCCTATACTTATGACCACTATATCAACACTGATAGGCTCTCTTCCGGTAGCACTTGCGTTAAGCGAAGGCGGTGAAATACGCCAGCCGATGTCCGTAACTGTAATAGGAGGCCTTTTCACATCTACCATGCTGACCTTGCTGGTTATTCCGGTCATTTATCTTGAACTTGACAACCTGGCTGATAAAGCAAGGTCGGCAATAAACAGATACAGGGCTTACAAACGCCTTAAGGAATCGGCAAATGCAAAAACAGGCAGAGGCGAATGAGGAGAGAAAACATACAATGAAGCTTACTTCAAAAATTTTAATACTGGCGGCGCTGATAATCCTTACAGTACTGCCTTCTTATGCGGAGACCGGCAAATCGCTAGATATGACCGAGGCAATCGAGCTTACACTGAAAAACAACTCCGAACTGCGCTCAATAAGGGAAGAAGCGCTAAAAGCTGACGCTTTTAAATTGCAGGCCGACGGGACATTACTCCCTAGCATAACCTTATACGGCAGCATAGATGAACAGAAGGAAAATCAGACAACTGACGGTTCATCCCGGTATGACAGCAGAGAAGCCGGGGCAACTCTGGAACAAATCATCTATTCCGGCGGGAAAAACAGTGCGATGCGCAGACAGTCAGGCGAGCTGAGGACAATAGCCGCCATGAAGATAGCTGACAAAGAGAACCGGACTATAGGCGAGCTGTTCGCACGCTTCTACAATGTCCTTCTCCAAAAAGAACGGATAAAAGCTGAAGAATCGGCAGTAAAGACATCAAAATTGCATAAACGGCAGACTGAAAAAATGTGTGAACTAGGCCTTGCTAACAGGCTTGAATTTATAAGGGCGGGGCAACAGCTGGAATCCGACATCGCAAAACTCACGGAAGCAAACGGCCTTTATGAGGCCGCAGTCATTTCGCTCATGAATTACATGGCCATACCTCCGGAAAGACGCCGCGAGGTCATCGGCGCTTTGGAAGCGCCGAAAGCTGAAGGGACCAGATCAGCTTCTCTGGAACTTGCAAATAATAACCGGCCAGATCTGAAACAGCTGGAAGAAGAATGCAATTACCAAAAAAACCAGATAGAAATTGAAAACAGCAGTATCAGGCCTAAAGTTGCATTAGGCCTTTCAGCCGGATATCTGAGCCCGTATCTGAAAAGCGATACCAACGGAGATACATGGAGAGCGGAGCTTTCAGTCAATATACCGGTTTTTGACAGAAATGTGGCCAGGAGCGGCGTAATCAAGGAAGAAGCAGTATTATCGCAGAATATGATAGCACTGGAACAAAAAAAAACTGGATATAAAATCAGAGGTCGAAACTTCGTGGACCGAGATAGAAACTACACTGCACAGGCTGGAAGCTTCTTCTGCAGCCCTTGAGCTTGCCGAAGAATCACTGCGGCTTGCAGAAGTCGGATACAGGGAGGGGGTAACCCCACAGCTTGATCTGCTGACTGCCCAGTCTTCCCTGACATCGTCAAGGCTAGACTATTTAAGCTCAAATACGATCATCTCATGACGATAGTAGCTCTTAAAGTAACAGAGGGAACTATAATAAAATGGGCCGGGGAGAGAAACTCAAAATGAAGAAAAACATAAAACTGGTGCTTCCGGAGAAAACTACTGCTGCAGTAATAGCCTCAGCAATATTTTTTATTGCCGTTATAGGTATATACAGCCACAGGGAAACAATTTTCAGCCATTCGCAGATATCTGATGAAAAAGAACAGCCTGCATTTGTAAAGGTCGAAGTCGTTGCTGCTGACAAAACCGTACGTGACAGCATAGTGCAGAATACTTCGATAGACGCGGTGGACCGCATAAAACTTCTTCCGCGGGTCACCGGCAGACTTGAAAAATTGTACGTTAAAAAGGGGGACATAGTCAAAAAAGGCCAGGTCCTGGCCACTCTCGAACATATCCAGCAGGATGCCCTGATAGCGTCGACAATTGCCCAAGCTGCTTCTGCCAAGGCAGATTCAGAACGTGCAAAAGCCGAAATGATGAATGCTCAGGCAAATCTTGAGAGATATGAGAGGCTTGTAAAAGAAGGATTCAGCACTAAGCAGCAGTATGATTCAATAAAAACCGAGTATGCAAGCACCAAGGCTTCATATAACGCTTCGCTTGCAAAAGAGCGTCAGGCTTCAGCCGAGCTTAAGCGAGTTAATTCATCGCGCGGTGACTACATAATGACGGCTCCTTTCAGCGGAACGGTACTGGATGATTATTCCATGGCAGAAGGGGCAATGATTTCTCCAAGCTCACCTATAATGGATATAGCCGATCTTGGAAGGCTGAAGGCTACTCTTAAAATACCCGAGGTAAAAATATTTACTGTAAAGCCTGGCATGGAAGTTTTTATCCGTTTCGACGCACTGCCCAGTGAAGAATTTATAGGCAGAGTCACGAAAATAGATCCGTATGTAGACCCGTCGACAAGGACAAGCAGTGTTGAAATAGAGATAGACAATGGAAAGAAAGCAAACGGAAGGCTGCGTCCCGGGATGTTCGGACAGGCGTCAATCATCGAAAAAGAATACAAAAACTGCATCGTCGTGCCTGAAAGCGCACTGCATACAGACAAAAATGGGTATCATGTCTTTATAGTAAATAACGGCGTTGCAAGGCTCAAAAATGTATCGGCAGGCATAAAACAGGGATCGTCAGTTCAAATATTAAGCGGCATAGAATCAGGAGACAGAGTGGTCATATTCGGAGGCAACAACATCAATAACGGGGAAAAAGTTTTTGTAGAAACAAGATAAAACAGTGTTCAGCTGTATAGCTGATGCATTCGGAGCAATAAAACATGGCGGCATAACTTTACATGAAACAAAACATAAAATAACCATCAGGAGGATTCAACAATGTATAAAATAGTTTTTTTAAGGCATGGCGAAAGTGAGTGGAATAAAGAAAACCGTTTCACTGGGTGGACCGATGTGCCTCTTTCAGAAAAAGGCCTTTCCGAGGCTGCCTCTGCCGGCAAACTTCTGAATTCCGAGGGGTTTGTATTCGACATGGCATTCACATCGGTACTCAAGCGCGCAATAAAGACCCTTTGGTGCGTGCTTGAAGAGATGGACCTGATGTGGATACCTGTAGAACTGTCATGGAAGCTTAACGAACGCCATTACGGAGCCCTGCAGGGCCTCAACAAGGCGGAAACAGCTGCGCAGTACGGGAACGAGCAGGTAAAAATATGGAGGCGAAGCTACGACACAAAACCGCCTCTTCTTGATGTAAACGACAGGCGTTACCCCGGGAGCGACCCACGCTACGCTGAACTTTCACCTGAAGAGATCCCTTCCGGTGAATGCCTTGCCGATACGATAGCAAGGGTTGTCCCTTACTGGGAAAAAGAGATCGTTCCTGAGATAAGGGCCGGTAAAAGGATCATCGTAGCTGCACACGGCAACAGCCTGCGGGCCCTTGTTAAGTACATCGACAAAATTTCCGAGAAAGATATTGTTGAGCTTAACATTCCAACGGGTATTCCTCTTGTTTATGAGCTGGACGAAAAATTACAGCCTGTAAAACATTATTATCTTGGCAACGCCGATGCCATAGCAGCTGCACAGCAGGCAGTAGCCAATCAGGGCAAAGTCTGCCGATAAAAATTAAACAAACATCTAACCCTTCATTTTTATTTATCCGCGCGGCTGGTGCAGTGCGTCCGTCTAAAACAGACAGGGACCTTGTGCCAGCCGGTTTTTATCTGTATATTTATTTTGCATATGAGGAAGGAAGCGGTGACCTGGGCATGGATTCATACAAGAGAAATAAACTTGCCGGGAGACTGGACGATGACCTTGGCATATCTTTGCATAAAATGATCGCCATTACAGGCGGCGGCGGCAAAACGTCGCTTATGTACGCGCTTGGCAGGCACTTTTCCCAAAAAGAAAAAACTGTCATAACAACAACTGCAAAAATTTTTGTTCCGCCTGTATGCGAGTTCCCTGAACTATATACAGGTCCTCCGGAAGGATGCATTGAAACGGCTGAAAAGATGGATTGCTGCACCTTGCTTGTTGCTGCAAAGGAACAAAATATGGATAAATTGACAGGCTACACGGATTTTGAAATTGATAAGATATCAAAGAGCACGGCGATCGGCAAGCTGATCTCAGAAGCTGACGGCTCAAGGGGACTTTCGCTAAAGGGATACGAGGACTGGGAACCGCCTGTCCCGCGTCTTGCCGCCTGCCAAATAATAGTATTAGGCGCTGATGCCTTCACACTGCCGATGTCACCGTCGTCAGTCTTTCGTCTTGAGAACCTAAAGAGGGATTTCGGTGTGCAGGAAGGGAAAATCCTGTCAGCCGGCAAAGCGGCGGACATAGTTTCAAGCAGATCGGGGTACCTGAAAAACTCTCCGGAAAATGCTTACCGTATTTTATTCATAAATAAATTTGAACTTCTTGCAGAATCAGCGCGGCGACATGTGCTTGATAAATTTATTTCAGGACTTAAGGGCTATGATACAATCGTAGCGGCTTCGCTTAATATGGATACCGTATACGAGATAACAAAACTTGACAGGGAATGAGAAAATGAACACTATCCTTCTTGCTGCAGGGCTCTCAACAAGGATGGGACAGCAAAAACTTTTGCTTCCGTTTGGTGACGGCACTGTTATACAAACAGTCTTAAACAATCTGCATTCAGCAGGCTTTTCTCCTGTATTCGCAGTTTTCTCGCACGAAGTGGCCGAAACATTTACCAAGGCTCCTGAGTGGCTGCATATCAGCATCAACCCACAGCCGGAACGCGGGCAGTCAAGCTCCCTCAAAATAGGGCTGGATATGCTGCCTGATTCAGAAGATTTCTGCATAATGCTTGGAGACCTTCCTCTTGTTTCATCATACGCGCTTATGGAATTGGCTGAAAAGTTCAAAGGACTTCCTGACGGCAAAACAGTTTTAGCCCCCTGCATGAACGGTATTTTCGGACACCCGATGTTCTACCGGGCTTTATGGAAAGACAGGTTCGACTCAGCGAACGGGGACAGAGGCGGAAGAAATATACTGTCCTCACATGAATGCGAAATCCTGCGGACAGACGCTCCGGAAGAACATTTCCGGGATATGGATACACCTGACGATTATAAAAAATTAGTAAATCAAAAATGACATTTTCACTGGATTTTTATTCCTAAAAACCTTATAATTTTCCATGGAAATATTATTGCAACCGATTGCAAATGAAATCGGGTAAAAATCCATGGAGGTGCGTTATGGCAAAAAAACAACTGGTTTACGGGATCAACGACTGTCCGCCGACGCCTATACTTATCCTAGCAGGGGCACAGCATGTGCTTACGCTCTTCGGCGCCACGACACTCGTTCCTCTGATTTTCGGCCCTGCAATGGGCATGACAACGCAACAGATAGGTGCTTTTATTGGCTGTGTATATTTTTCAATGGGAATTGCCACTCTTATTCAGACGCACCCGAAATTAGGCTCAGGGCTTCCCATCGTCCAGGGTTCAAGTTTCAGCTTCATACCTCCTATAATGACTATAATCGGAGCATACAAGGCTTTGGGACCTGATGCAGTTATGCAGTACGTAGGCGGGGCCCTTATCGTAGGTGGGATTACCCTTTCACTGCTGGGATACAGCAAGCTGGTAGGACACGTAAGGAAATTCATAACGCCTGTCGTAATCGGCCCGACAATAATGGCTATCGGGTTCACACTCGCACCTGTTGCTATCCAGTATAACGCGGCAAATTACTGGCCGATATCATTGCTGGTCGTAGTGCTTGTGTTTTTCTTCAGCCTTTGCAGCAAAAACAAGTATTTTAATATATTTGCAGTACTGGGTTCTATCGTTATAGCGTACCTCATATGCCTTATACTTTCGCTTGCAGGATTCTTCCACGAAGGCCACTCTGCATATATAAACCTTCAGAATGTCGCAGCAGCTCCCTGGATAAGATATAAACTTTTCATGCCGTGGGGAGTGCCAAAGTTTTCAGGACTTGCAGTAGGTGCAATTTTTGCCGGCTTCTTCTGCGTAATGATAGAATCGATAGGAGACTACCACAACTGCTCTTTCGCTGCAGGAATAGATGACCCGACCCCGGATCAGATAAGCCGCGGACTTGGCGCCGAAGGACTTGGATGTGCTCTTTCAGGTATACTGGGCTCAGTAGGAACTACGTCTTATACTGAAAATATAGGTCTTATAGGCCTGACAGGGGTTGCAAGCCGCTATGTGGTCAGGGCCGGTGCAGTAATTCTTATAATAATGTCGCTTATCGGGAAACTCGGAGCACTCATAGCAACAATGCCGTCGCCTGTTATAGGCGGGGCTTACATAACGCTATTCGGCACAATAGGGGCTCTTGGCATCCAGAATCTCATGCGTGCAGATATGGGAAGCCAGAGGAACGTTCTCATCGTCGGGTTCGCATTCCTTATGGCACTTGGTCTTCCCGGATGGGTAGAACCAAACCAGGCAATATTCACCGGTGCACTTGGAAGCACATTGGGCGGCATGATATGGGCGGTCATGAAGACACCAATGGCAGTAGCAGGCATACTGGCGGCAATATGCGACAATATTATCCCTGGCACCGATGAGGAACGCGGAATAAAGGCTTAAAACAGGAATTAAAGTTAATCGCAGGTTAAAAACCGGCCTTCTGTGTACCAACCCAGACAGCCGGTTTTTTATTCAATTCAGTATTTAGTTGCATTCAGCTCTCCCAATGTATACAGCCAAGCCTAAAGCATAAACCATAACAGCATACATGACATATATTCAAAAATTATTTTCTTACGGAAACATGACGGACGCTTAGTTTAAATCCAATATTGACAAATAAAGATTTTTATTGTCCTATATTCGTGCGTCTTCCGGCAGAACTATATATTTTTTGTATTGCTGTCTAAGTCAAATGATTGATTGGTGATGTTCATTAATGTTAAAAAAACTTAATATACGAAAACATATCAGTGCCAATAGCCGTTATGCAGCGCTCCTGCTTTTATTTTTCCTGTTGTCGTATATTATCCCCCTTGGAAGCAGGGATCTGATCGCTCCTGACGAAACAAGGTACGCTGTCATCCCTTATGAGATGATCAACAGCGGGAACTGGACCGTGCCTTATTTCAACGGGCTGCGCTATTTTGAAAAGCCGGTAATGGGTTACTGGATCCAGGCTTACTCTTTGCTTATGTTCGGCAACAACAATTTTGCAGTCAGATTTCCTTCGGCACTTGCAGCATTGCTTTCGGCAGTTTTAATCTGCGTGCTGGTACGCCGTGTGTTCCGCTGCAAAAATGATGATGACGGCACTGAAGATGGGTGGGTATTCCCTTCTGTTATGGCTGCTTTCATTTTTTTATCGTGCTTTGAAGTGTTTGCAATTGGCAATATAGCTGTACTTGACGGTTTGTTCTCGTTTTTTACAACGGCATCCGTTTCTGCCTTTTATTTTGCTTCGGAAGAACGACCAGGTTCGGCCAGGGAAAAATGCATTCTTTTACTTGCCGGGATATTATCAGGATTCGCTTTTATGACCAAAGGGTTCAGCGCCTTCATGATACCCGTTTTAAGCATTACGGCTTTTTTAATGTGGCAGCACAGATATTCCGATATCATACGCATGGGCTGGCTGCCTCTTGCTTCTGCAATAATCGTCGTGCTTCCATGGGCCGCAGCCATACATTCAAGAGAGCCGGACTATTGGAATTTCTTTTTCTGGAATGAACATATACGCCGGTTTATGGCCAATAATGCACAGCACAAAGAATCCTTCTGGTTTTTCTTTGCAGCTGCGCCAGCCCTGTTTTTTCCATGGACATTTTTAGTGCCTGCGACCGTTTCAGGAATAAAAAACAGCTTATACATAAGCGAAAAACAGAAAAATCTTTTAAAATTATGCATATGCTGGCTGGTTTTCCCATTTCTATTTTTTTCATTCTCAAGCGGGAAACTGCTCACATATGTGCTGCCGTGTTTTGCGCCTTTCGCCGTTCTGATGTCTATAGGCATAACCCATGCACTCCGCGAAAAACGCAGTATTAAAGCCTTACAGGCAGGGATTGCGTTCAGCACTTCCCTATTATCAGTACTCCTGATAGCATTCCTGTATATTCAGCTGCTTGGCCCTAAAACAGCAAGGCCTTATGCCGACTGCTTGAAACCTGCCATGATCTCAGCCGGAATTTTATTTTCAATATCATGCTGTATCTTGTCATATAAAAATACCGATGCAAAAAATAAAATAATTTTTATTCCATTGCTCCCCTTCTGTTTTTCTTTTTAGCACACTATGCAATACCTGAATCTGTTACAGGGGAATCATCACCGTATGCTCTGATGCGGCAGTATAAAAATGATATAAAGGGATACAGCGTCGTTATTTCTGACGAAGATTCTACCGGCGCCGTCTGCTGGTACTTAAAAACCGATAACGCATACATAATCGGCGACCCTGGGGAATTTTCTTACGGCCTGAAATATAATGACGCTAAAACAGACTGCTTGATCAGTATTCAGCTGCAGCTCTCATAGCCAGTAACAAAGGAAGGACGCTCATGGTCACCAAAAACTGGAATGCAAAACGGCTGCGGAATAAACTGCCGAATCCGTTTTTTTCAGAGATCAGGCAGCGGGTCCGGCTTTACAATAAGTATATACTGAACAGGATAAGTATAATTAATAAAAATACATAAAATGCAGCTTTGCTATTGGCTGCATGTATTATTGGTGCTGTGTCTTTGATCAGTATTTTTTTTTGCAATATAATATAATAACAGCTCAGTATGAACCCTTGCTTAACCCGCAGCCGGACAAGCAAAAATATCGTCATGGACATGGTCTTATGTTAAATGCCTTTTACGGCGCCTGTATATTAGTGTCTGTTTGGTTATTGTAAAAAATAATATAAATCACCTTAAAAGAGGAGTGCTCCGGCAAACGATGAATCCATCGACGACAAAAAAGCAGCTCTTATTTTTTGCAGTTTTTGCAGTTATTTTGGTTTTGTATTTCTTCCCGCTCGGATCTCACGGGCTTCTCGAACCTGATGAGGGACGCTATGCGGAAATTCCGCGTGAAATGATCCAATCAGGCAATTTTATTACACCGAGGCTTAATTTCGTTAAATATTTCGAAAAGCCCGTGCTTCTGTACTGGATGAACGCCGCCAATTTCATGATATTCGGAGAAAATGAATTTGCAGCACGCTTTGCGCCAGCACTTTGTGCCGTATCAGGGGCTTTCACTGCTGCCCTTTTGGGAACACTGATTTTCGGTATAAGAGCCGGGCTCCTGTCCGGGATAATAACTTCATTATCTCTTCTATATTTTGCAATAGGCACAATAAACTCCACAGATATGCCGCTGTCGTTCTTTATGACCCTTGCGCTTGCCTCCTTCTATGCCGGGCATATAAGAAAAGACAGGCGCTGGTATATACTTTTTTATGCGGCTTCGGCACTTGGGCTTCTGACTAAAGGTCTGATCGCAGTCGTCCTGCCGGGCGCAATAATATTCTGGTATATAATTTTTACACGTAAATGGAAGCTCATATCCGATATTCTGTATATTCCAGGAATAATAATATTTTCGCCATTTCAGTACCGTGGTTTTATCTTGTCTGCAAAGATAATCCGGATTTCTTTTATTTTTTCTTCATAAGGGAACATTTCCTGCGGTATGCAACTAAAATTGCCGACAGGTATGAACCATTCTGGTACTTTCTGCCTCTGATACCTGCAGGACTTATGCCGTGGACAGGCTTCTTTTTTGCTCTTTTCAGCAAGAAAAGCGTAGTCAGAACCCCTGCGGACGGCAAAGCAAAAGATGCTAATATATTTCTGCTTGCATGGTTCGCTGTTATACTGATCTTTTTCTCGTTTTCAAATTCAAAGCTCATACCCTATATAGTACCCTGCATGCCTCCTCTTGCTATTTTGATAGGTGCCGATATGGACAGGATGATCAGGGAAGGGAAATGGCACGGCGGGGCAATCGTGCTGTCAGCAGGCATAGGCATACTTTTTTCAGCGGCATTTATGGCATATGCATTTCTTGGAGATAAGATCCCACGGGCAGAGACACTTCCAATCGCTGTAAAATTATCTGTCGGGCTTCTTGCCGGACCGTTCGGAGCTATCTGGCTGTCAGGCGTAAAACGTAAATATTTCAATTATGCCGCTGTAATACTTTCCATGTCCGCTTTTATCTTTGTTTTCGGGCTTTCGGACATATACGGGATAATGGATAAAACCCGCTCCTCCCGAAGCCTGTCAGATGTGATAATAAAGGAGAAGCGGCCTGATGATACGATTGCCGTATATGGAGAAGTTCTTCACGGGATTCCTTTTTATACAAAACAGCGCGTCATGCTTATCGACTACAAAGGCGAAATGGAATTCGGAGCAGATCAGCCGGGGGAAAAAGATTGGTTCCCCGATGCAGGAAAATTTAAAAAACAATGGTACGAAGGACAAAGGCATTTTGCACTTGTTGTTGAAAAAGACCGTCTTAATAGACTTTTCCCGGACGGGGATACAGGCAAAGCAAAAAAAATTGAAACTGACAAATACGTCATTCTCTTCAACAGGAAGGTAACAGTTAATGAGAAAAGATTTTCTTCCGTTTTCAAAACCGTCGATAAGCGAGGATGCCATTGCCGACGTAGCTGATTCAATACGTTCAGGCTGGCTTGCCATGGGCCCGAAGACCATACGTTTTGAAGAGAATTTTGCAAAGTACACAGGAGCATCATGGGCATTATCAGTAAACTCAGCTACCGCAGGACTGCATACAGCACTGATGTCTCTTGGCATAGGCCCCGGCGATGAAGTCATCACTACACCGATGACATTCGCAGCGACTGTGAATGCAATACTCTTCACTGGGGCAAAACCGGTATTCGCAGACATTGACCGCAATACCCTGAATATTGATCCTGATAGGATAGAAGCGGCTGTCACCGGTGCAACAAAAGCCATGATCCCTGTCCACTTCGCAGGCATGCCGTGCAATATGGACAGGATAGAGCAAATTGCTGAAAAATACGGACTGGCAGTTATAGAAGATGCTGCACATGCGCTGGGCGCTTCTTATAAAGGCAGGAAAATAGGGGCGGACAGAGGTGAAAGGCATTTATCAGTGTTCAGCTTCCACCCGACCAAAAACATAACCACAGGGGAAGGCGGGATGATCTGCACCGGAGATGCCGACCTGGCTGAAAAAATAACTATGCTCAGGCAGAACGGCATGTCAAAAGGCGCATGGAACAGATATGCGGCAAAAGGAAACTCTAACTATGACATTTTTTTCCCCGGGCTTAAGTACACAATGATGGATATACAGGCGGCAATAGGAGACTCGCAGCTGCGTGAGCTGGACGCGTTCAATTCAAGAAGGCGGGATATAGTATCTTTTTACATGAAGGAACTTGCAAATGCCAAAGGACTTATCCTTCCCAAGCCTGCTCCGTGGGAATGTGAGCACAGCTGGCATATTTTTACCCCGCTTATCGATATAGACAAACTTGGAATAACAAGAAACGATTTCATGGCACGTATGAAAGAACATAACATAGGTACGGCCCTGCACTATCAGGCTGTCCACCTGTTCAGCTGCTACGGGGAGGTCACTGGGCTTAAGCCGGGAAGCATGCCTGAAGCTGAATTTGTATCTGAACGCATAGTATCTCTCCCGCTGTTTCCGGCTATGACCGACCGGGATGCGCTTGACGTTGTAGAAGCAGTCTACGATGTGCTTGGCAACGGAGGGATAAATGAAACCAGAGATTTCAATAGTCATACCTGCGTATAACGAGGAGGAATCACTCCATCCTCTTTTCGAGAGCTTATACCCAGTAATGACTAAGATGGAACGCCCTTTTGAGATAATCTTTATAAACGACGGAAGCAAAGATTCGACTTTGGGCATTCTGTACGATTTCTACAAATCATACTCTGAGGTAAGGGTTATAGATCTAAACGGTAATTTCGGGCAGCACATGGCCATTATGGCAGGATTTGAAAATGTGCGCGGGGATAAGATAATCACCCTCGATGCCGACATGCAGAACCCGCCTGAAGAAATTCCAAATATCATTGCAAAAATGGACGAAGGGCATGACCTTGTAGGCACATACAGAGCAAAAAGGCAGGATCCGCTTTTCAGGAAGTTAGCATCAAAAGCAGTCAACAGAATTACAAACCGTATAGCAGGGCTCAATATAAGAGATTACGGATGCATGCTGCGCGGATACAGCCGCAGGATAATAGATATAATAAACATCAGCCGCGAATCGACTACTTTCATCCCTGCGCTCGGGCAGAAATTTTCAGCAAATCCCATTGAAATACCTGTATCGCACAGGGAACGGGAAATGGGCACATCCAAATACGGCATATTCCAGCTGATAAGGCTTAATTTTGATCTCATGACGAGCTTTTCCATCGTACCGCTGCAATTTGTGACGATGGCCGGAATGCTGATATCAGGGCTGTCGTTCCTGCTGGTATGCTACATGCTTATCCGCCGGCTTATCATAGGCCCGGAGGTGGAGGGCGTATTCACACTCATGGCAATACAGTTCCTTCTTACCGGAATCACTCTTTTCAGCCTTGGAATAACAGGTGAATACATTGGCCGCATATACAGGGAAGTCAGCCGCAGACCAAGATATACTGTAAGAAGGATATTTCAGCATGACGATGAATAAAAGGCCGCGAATAGCGGTTTTTGCATACAGCGAGGTCGGAAGCATCTGCCTTGAACAGCTTCTGAAGAACGGAGCCAATGTTGTTGTTGTTTTTACCCATGAGAACGACCCTCATGAAGAAATATGGTTCCGCTCTGTAAAAGATATAGCCGAAGCTGCCGGTATACCTGTAAGGACTCCGGCAAAGTTGGACGAAAATGAGATCGGAGAGCTGCGCAAGACAGCTCCTGAACTTATCCTGTCCTTTTACTACAGGGCCATGATCCCAAAAGAAGCGCTCGATATGCCAAGGCTGGGCGCTTATAACATACATGGAGCGCTTCTGCCCAAATACCGCGGCAGGGCGTGCGTCAACTGGGCTGTGATAAACGGGGAGACCGAAACTGGGGCCACTCTGCATGCCATGACCGAGTTTGCAGACAGAGGGGATATAATCGCACAGAAATCTGTTCCTATCCTTTTTGGGGATACCGCACATGATGTGTTCTTGAAAGTCGCCGAAGCATCGCGTGATATACTTGTATCATCGCTTGATTCGCTTGAATCCGGCACAGCAAAGGGAACTCCGCAGGATGAAACAAAGGCGACAAAATTCGGGAGACGCAGACCTGAGGACGGGGAGATAAATTGGAGTAAACCGGCTATCGATATATATAATCTGATAAGGGCCGTTACGCATCCGTTTCCGGGCGCATTCACACACTGGAACAACAGGAAGGTATATATATGGAAAGCTTTGCCGGCTGAAGGCAGCGCAGACCCCGGACAGATAGTTTCAAGCAGACCAATGCTTGTGGGGACAGGCTGCGGGCTGCTCCGGATACTTGCAATGCAGCCGGAAGGAGAACCTGAAAGGAATGTATAGAGAATGAAAATTTTTATAACCGGCATCAATGGTTTTATAGGAACGCATCTCACTGAGGGCATATTATCTTCAACAGACTGGGAAATAGACGGTTTTGACATAAGCGGCAGCAATATGACGCCATTTATGAAAAATACGAAGATAAGCTTCACTCCGGGTGACGTTTTCAAAGATAACGAACTTATAGAGGATAAGGTCAGGGAAACGGATGTAGTGATACCTCTTGCAGGCATAGCTAAACCCGCATATTACCTTCAGAAGCCTGTGTGGACATTTGAGCTAGATTTCGAACAGAATCTTAAGATAGTACGTTTATGCTCTAAACATCACAAGCGTGTAATATTTCCATCCACTTCGGAAGTTTACGGCATGAGCGGCGATGATCTTCTGAAAGAGGATGAAAGCCCTCTTGTTACGGGACCTATTAATAAAATGCGCTGGATATACAGCTGCAGCAAACAAATGATGGACAGAATGATTTTTGCGTACGGATATGAACAAGGCCTGGATTTTTCAATTTTCCGCCCGTTCAACTGGGTAGGTCCCAGACTCGATACGTTCAAGGATGCTGCAGACCATAAGGCACGTGCCATTACACAGATGATTTACGACATACTGTACCGCGGTAAAATAACGCTTGTAGACGGTGGAATGCAAAGACGCAGCTTCACATGGATCGGCGACGGCATAGAAGGCCTGATAAAGATCGTTGAAAACAAAGACGGGCGCGCCGCAGGTGAAATATTCAATATAGGAAACCCCGGCAACAATTATTCGATAAGGGAAATGGCCGAAATGCTGATAGATGAAATGAAAAAAATGCCTGTGTTTCAGGAAAAAGCAGCATCAGCAGTACTTGAAGATGTATCTGCGGATAAATATTACGGAAAGACCTATGATGATATCCAGAACCGTCTCCCTTCAATAGACAAAATGGAATCATCACTTGGATGGAAACCTAAGACCGATATGTGCGATATACTCAAAAAGACTCTTTATTGGTACGCCGTACAGGAGAAAATCAATTGACAAAACTTGCGATAAAAGTTGACGTCGATACTCTGCGCGGCTACACGCAAGGAGTACCCAGGCTTCTGGATCTTTTTAAAAAACATGCTCTGCATGCTTCTATATTTTTTTCATTCGGACCGGATAATTCAGGCAAAGCGATAAGAAGGATATTCCGCAAGGGGTTCATATCAAAGATGATACGGACCAAAGCCCCTTCTACATACGGGCTTAAAACCTTGATGTACGGGACCTTGCTGCCTCCGCCGCTGATAGTCCCAAAAGCTCCGGATATATTCGTCCGTGCATCGGATGAGGGACATGACTGCGGAATACATGCCTGGGATCATGTTTATATCCAGGACAATCTGTTGCATATATCAAAATCCGAGTTCCGTTCACTATTTGAAAATGCCTCGGAATTGTTTGAAAAACTGTCAGGGGAAAAACCACGGAGCTATGCGGCCCCCGGCTGGCAGATATCAGGAGTGAGCCTGGGAGTGCAGCAGGATATAGGAATGGATTACTGCAGCGATACAAGGGGGCATTGTCCGTTTCTGCCAGTTTTCGGCGGTAAAGAATACTCCGTTGTACAGATACCCACGACCATGCCGACAATGGACGAAATCTACGGACTTCCAGGTATTAATGACGATACTATGCCGTCATACTGGATGGATGGAATGGATAAGGAATGGAATGTGCTGACCGTACATGCAGAAATGGAAGGCATGTCAAAACTCGGCGTTCTTGACAGGTTCATTACCATGGCAAAACGGTTTGATACAGGATTTTATACTTTAAGAGATTATTTTGAAGCTTCAGCCCCACTGCCGTGTAAGATTAAAATCGGGACAATCACAGGACGTGCAGGGACTCTTGCATTACAGGAGGTAAACTGAGAATGGACAAAATAAGTTTTCTTCTGATTCTTGCTTCCGCTGTTACAAACGCATCAGGCAGTACGATAATGAAATATGCTTACGGCGGCGACCAGGCCATGGTATCTTCCGGATGGACCGGAACTATACTTAGGATACTCCTGAACCCATGGACAGCTGCAGGCATAGGCCTGTTCGGGATATCTTTCTTTTTCATGGCAGCGGCGCTTTCACGTGCAGACCTGACGCTTGCATATCCGATGATGTCAGGGATAGTATATCTTATACTGCTAGTCGTCGGATTTTTTATATTCAGGGAAAAAAATAACATTGTTAAGGGTTATTGGCATAGGTGCCATACTGTTTGGCATAACAATGCTGACGATAAAAGCTGAGGAGGTTTTCAGCGAATGAAAATCTGTGTGGTTGGAACGGGCTATGTGGGCCTTGTAACCGGAACGTGCTTTGCAGAAAAAGGCAATGAAGTATGCTGTGTTGATATCGACAAGTCAAGGATAGAATCTCTGCGGCAGGGCATCGTTCCTATATTCGAGCCTGGGCTCTCAGAACTCGTCAGGAAAAACTGCAGCAACGGCAATCTGTCTTTCTTTACAGATATAAAGGATGGCCTTGATGATGCACAGCTCTGCTTTATAGCGGTAGGGACACCGCCTGCAAACGACGGGAGCGCCGATCTTGCGCAGGTGCTGGCTGCTGTGGACAACATAGGGACTAACATCAAACATTCATGCTTTATAGTGGTAAAATCAACGGTCCCTGTGGGGACAGGCACACTGCTCTGTAAAAGGATAAGGGCACACATGCACAGGCGCGGGCTTGACAACATAAATTTCGAAATCCTTTCAAATCCTGAGTTCCTGAAAGAAGGCATGGCTATAGAAGACTGCCTTAATCCTGATAGGGTGGTCGTAGGCGCGTGCTCGGACGAGGCCAGGGCAATAATGCTGGAACTATACCGGCCGTTCGTAAGTGAGGAAAAGATATTATTTATGGATCCGGCATCAGCTGAAATAACAAAATATGCGGCAAACGCAATGCTGGCCGCACGTATAAGTTTTATGAACGAGATAGCCCTACTGTGCGACAAAATAGGGGCGGACGTCGTATCGGTAAAGGAAGGCATAGCATCCGACAGACGTATCGGTCCGTATTTTTTAAATGCAGGCTGCGGATACGGAGGCTCCTGTTTTCCCAAAGACGTGCAGGCTCTGTGCCACATCGGAGAAAGTCAGGGGCTGGACATGATGATGGCTTCGGCTATAGACAAGGTCAACCGCAAGCAGAAAGAACTCCTGCATATAATGATCAGAGAAAGATTCAATGATAATTTGGAAGGGCTTAATATAGCTGTCATGGGACTGGCTTTCAAACCTTATACCGACGATATGCGCGAAGCGCCGTCGATCCCGCTGATAAGGGGACTCATGGACTGCGGCGCATCTGTTTCGGCATTCGACCCTATTGCTGTACCGCAGGCCATGGATATACTTCCAAAGGATGTAAGATACGCCGAAAGCGTGGAAAAACTCCTGGAAGGTGCGGATTGCGCTGTAATAGTTACGGAGTGGCCGGAGTTCAAAAAACTTAACTGGGAAAGTATTTCTTCACGCATGAAACAAAAATAATATTCGATGGACGGAATATATATTCTCCGTCAGAGATGGACAAATTAGGTTTCGAATACTACTGCATTGGAAGAAATCTTCATCCCATGGGGGTAAAACAGTCATGAAGCCTGTAATAGGAATCGCAACCGATCCTTTCAGCAGGGAATACACACACCTGCAGCTAAATGAACTCAGCCAGGACAAGATAGGATATTACTGGCTGCTTGCAAGGCTGACAGGCATGATATGTTCTTCAGTGGCAGATGCAGGCGGCATACCTGTTTTACTGGAGGCGTCGGACAGTGGATTTGAAACGATAGCAAGCAGTTTTGACGGTTTTGTTTTCGCCGGAGGTGATGACATCGATCCGTCATTTTACGGCGAAACTGATAAGGGCTCAATAGCACCAAATATTATACGCGACCGCTTTGAGCTAGGTCTGATCAGAGAAGCAATAAAGAAGGAAAAGCCGATACTCGGCATATGCAGGGGAAACCAGATGATAAATGTAGCCCTCGGCGGAACTTTATACCAGCATATGCCGGATATAAGGCCCGAATGGACACTGCACAGAAGGCCTGACGTAACGGACGGTTATGTCCATAATGTAGAAATAATGAATCCCGGCATCTTCCCTATGAATAAAGGCCGGACAATGAGAGTAAATTCTATGCACCACCAGGCCGTTGACCGTCTGGCCCCCGGGCTCCAGGTCACTGCAGCCACGTCTGACGGACTTATTGAAGGAGTCACTCTGCCGGATTACAGATACATCAACGGCATTCAGTGGCATCCGGAATGCCTCGCTGAATCGGACGCAATCCAGGCAGATATTTTTTCCTCTATCATAAACGCTTCAGGTAAATGACAGGCAGGCTGTGAAATCAGCCTGCCTGCCGCTTAGCTTCCCAGGCCCGTAATAGTGGTCAGCACCGCCTACAGGCATTTTCGGGCAGATATATCTGATATTGCTGCTGTTAATTCTGATATTTTAAATTTGTGCAAGTTCATATCACTAATGGAACATTTTACAATTATTAAAATCAGACTTAGAATTAGCAGATCAATGCCGATATAATGGGGGGAAATAATTAAGATGCAGTTATTTATTGAACAATTGTTGAACGGGTTAGCTGCAGGAGCGATGTACTCCATGATAACGCTCGGTCTTGCACTGATTTACGGAGTAATGAAGATACTTCACGTGGCACATGCCTCTGTCTATACGGCAGGAGCTTATATGGGGCTTTATCTTTATACGCTGACAGGAAATATATTTCTCGCCATTCTTGGGAGCATGGCATTCTGTGCATGCCTTGGAGTCCTTATTGAAAGGTTTATTTATTTCCCACTTCTTAAATATCCGCCTTATGTCCCCCTTATAAGCAGCATAGCTCTGCTCATTGCAATAGAGGAGCTCTGCAGGCTTGTCGCAGGGCCTGAAGTCAGAACATTTTCCGCAAAGCTTCCTTTTCCGTCAATGACAATAGGAGGCATAACAATATCTTCAACGCTGACCGCAGTTTACTGTATATCACTTGTCGTACTGGTCCTGCTGTGGCTTCTGATGACAAAAACCGAGCTTGGGCTTGCTATGCGTGCTGTTTCACAGGATATGGAAACAGCTTCGTCAATGGGGGTAAACACACAGAGGACCGTGGCGATGACTTTCATAATAGGTTCCGCTATTGCAGCGATTGCAGGCGTATTGGTCGGTATTTACTATAATCAGGTATATCCGATGATGGGAGAGGTTCCTGCTTACAAGACCCTGGCTCTGATAGTAGTCGGCGGGATGGGATCGGCTCCGGGAGCGGTACTTGCTTCATTGCTTCTCGGCCTTGCAGAAACATTCCTTATAGGCTATGCGAATATTCCTATGCCGCGAGATGCTCTGGCTTTTATAGCCATGATAATAATCCTGATGTGGCGTCCGACCGGACTCATGGGAAAGAGGTAGGGAGGAATTATTATGAGCAGTTATATAATAAATGTTGCTACACAGATAATAATACAGGCGATCGCAGCATGCGGGCTGAACGTAATAGTCGGCTATGCTGGTCAGATATCACTGGGTCATGCCGCGTTTGTCGGGATAGGAGCCTATTCCAATGCTATGCTTACAACTGCAGGGGGGCTCTCTTTCTGGCAGGCTCTTCCGATCTCACTGCTCATAGTAGGAATAGTTGGCTTCCTGTGCGGACTTCCAAGCCTTCGTGTCAGGGAAGACTTCCTTGCTATAACAACTATAGGGATCAACTTTATAGTAGTTGCAATTTTCCAGTACACCCCAGCTCTGGGAGGCGCACTCGGCATCGGCGGGATACCGCGTGTAAATTTCTTAGGCATGCCGCTCAAGGCCCATGGATTCTTCTTTTTATGCCTGGCAGGCTTGGCTCTGGTAATGCTGGTATGCTGGTTCTTTACTAAGTCATGGACGGGGCTTTCATGTTTCGCAATACGAGAAGAGGAAACAGCCGCCTCAAGCATGGGAGTATCTCCGGTAAGGGCCAAACTGACTGCTTTTGTTCTCGGGACCCTGATGGCAGGACTTTCAGGGATCCTATATTCGCACTATATGCGTTTTATCAGCGCAGACTCTTTTTCCTTCCCATACTCTGTAACACTGCTCTCAATAGTCGTAGCCGGAGGTTTGGGAACCCAGTGGGGTCCGATCGTGGGAGCTCTGGTACTTGGTATACTTCCGGAAATATTCAGGCCCCTGGTGGATTACAGGATGTTTCTTTATGCTGCGCTGCTACTCATGATGATCAGGTTTCTCCCAGGAGGTCTTCTTGGAGGTTCGACAGTCTTGTCCCTTAAAAATCTAAAAAAGAAAAATGAGCATTCATTGAAGGGGGACGGTAAAATTGAATAGTGTGCTGGTCTCGATTAAAAATCTTTCTATCCATTTCGGCGGACTTAAAGCGGTAGATAACGTAAGCTTTGATATATATAAAGGCGAGATACTCGGACTCCTGGGACCTAACGGAGCAGGGAAAACCACATGCTTCAACATGATATCAGGAGTTTATAAGCCAACATCAGGTGAGGTATATCTTGACGGCAAGAGGACAGACGGGTTTCCTCCGCATAAGATGGCATCACTTGGAATAGGGAGGACTTTCCAGGTAGTTAAGCCATTCAATGGACTCACTGTTGAGGAAAATGTAATTGTTGCTTTAGGCATGCCTCATTACTGCCGTTTTTTTGATTCATGGAAGTTCTGGAGATCAGATAAAAACAGAAAGGCGGCACAAAATATACTTGAAACGGTAGGCCTCTCAAAGGAAGCTGACACTAAAGCCGGGCTTCTGCCGCTCGGCAATCTCCGCAGACTTGAAATTGCAAGAGCGCTTGCCCTGAAACCGCGCCTGCTGCTGCTTGATGAATGTTTCTCCGGACTGCGTTATGAGGAAATACAAATAATAGAAGATCTTATCAGGGATATAAGGAACAACGGAGTCTCCATACTGCTTATTGAACATAATATGCGTGTTGCGATGGGGCTTTCAGACCGTATAGTAGTCCTTGATCACGGACGTAAGCTTGCAGAGGGTACCCCGGACGAAGTTTCGTCAAATCCAGATGTGATAGAGGCATATCTTGGGAAAGGAGATGTAAGCGATGTTGCTTGATGTTAAGGATCTCTACGTCTCCTACGGGGATATTGAAGCCGTTCACGGTATAAGCTTCGGCATAGATAACGGCGAGCTTGTTTCAATAATAGGGGCTAACGGCGCAGGAAAAACGACTACGCTCAGGGCGCTTATGGGACTTCAGCCAGTCAGGTCTGGAAGCATATTTTTTGAAGGTTCCGATATAACGCACCTGCCGGCGCATAAAAGGGCCCAGATGGGTATACGCATAGTACCGGAACGCGCAAGGTGTTTCCCGCAATTGTCCGTATATGAGAACCTTCAGATGGGAGTATACGGCAACCAGTCAAAACTCAAAGGCGAACTCGATAATGTTTACGCCCTTTTCCCCATTCTTAAGGAAAGAAGCCGCCAGTCAGCAAGCACACTGTCAGGGGGTGAGCAGCAGCAGCTTGCTATCGCAAGGGCATTGGTATCTTCTCCGAGGCTTTTGCTTGTTGATGAAGTTTCAATGGGACTTATGCCGAAGCTTGTTGCCCAGGTATTTGATGTCCTAAGGAAACTTAATGAGGATAAAAAACTCACGATCCTTCTTGTTGAACAGAATGCACTATCTTCTCTCAACATCTCCGACAGGGGCTACGTATTGGAAACAGGGAAAATAACGATAGAAGGGACAGCTTCAGAACTGGTTAATGATAAACGTGTAAGGGAATCTTACCTTGGAGCTCAATAAAAAGTGCTATATGACAGGAATAAATCCTGTCACAAAAATACAGGAGGTGTTCATTGTGAAAAAAGCTCTAAAAATTATGGCTGTGGTATCGTGCCTTGCGCTGATCTGCTTCTGCGGAACAGCAATGGCTGCTGATACCATAAAGATCGGGATGTTGGCACCGCTGACCGGGTTCGCGGCAGCAGACGGATTCAGTGCGCATGAATCTGTTAAGCTGGCTGTTGAAAAAGTCAACTCCCAGGGCGGGGTTCTGGGCAAAAAAGTTGAGTTGATCTGCTATGATGATGCTGCTGATCCGAAACAATCCGTTATACTTGCCCATAAGCTTATCGAACAGGACAAGGTAGTAGCATTCGTGGCCGGTTCTTACAGCCTGCCGACACGCGCAGTATCAGCTATTTTCAACGACGCTGAGATACCACTTGTCTCATCATATGCCCTGCACCCGGATATAACACTTGGCGACTACACATTCCGCAACGGATTTTTGGGAACAGTTGAAGGCCAGGGTGCCGCTTATGTTGCAGTAAAGCTCCTCAAGGCCAAGAAAATCGCCCTAATAGTAAGCGACAACGATTTCGGCACAACGCTTACACAGGGATTCGAGCAGTATATGAAAGCACATCCTGAGGTGAAGATCGTATCACATCAGAAGTACCCGATGAGTGAGAAGGATTTCAAACCCTACCTTTCAAAAATGAAGGCTTCAAACCCGGATGTGGTGTTCTTCAGCGGCTATTATTTCCAGGTCGGACCTGCAATGAAGCAGGCTCAGGAAATGGGGATCAAAGTCCAGTTCGTAGGCGAAGAAGGGGCTGACTCTCCTAAGACTATTGAAATAGCCGGCAAAGCAGCTGAGGGATTCATTATGGTAACAAACCTGAACAGGGATGACAAACGCAAGTTCGTACAGGAATTCCTTGCTGCATACCGCAAACGCCACAAGATCGAGCCTGACATGGTAGGAGCTTCGTCATACGATGCATTCATGCTCTTAGTGGACGCTATCAAAAATGCCAAGACAACATCAGGCCCGGCTGTAGCCAAGGCACTTGCAAACACAAAGAATTATGACGGACTTACAGGACTGATCAAAGGTTTTGACAAAGCAGGCGAAGTTGTAAAGCCAATACAGGTTCAGATAGTCAAGAACGGACTATTCCACTATTACGGCGTAATCACTGATCCAAAGCTGATAACGCCGCCTGCAAAATAAAAAAACAAAGCTTATATACGATAAAAAGAGGGGCCTGTCGAGGCCCCTCTTTTTTAGGCTAAGCCGGATCATACTGGCAGTATAAACCTGTCCGTATGATTTTATAAATGCAGGTTCAATCTCTTAACAAGCTCTTTTGCCGTAGGAGACGCGGCAAGCCCGCCAAGCGATGTTTCACGCAGTGAAGGCGGCATCGAGCGTCCGACCTGCCCCATTGCATCTATAACCTCATCAGCCGGGATAATGGATTCTATTCCTGCCAGAGCCATATCGGCAGACAGTGCACCAACGGCCGTAAGCGTTCCGTTACGTTTTATGCACGGGGACTCGACAAGACCTCCCACCGGGTCACACACCAGCCCAAGCAGAGATTTAAGCGTAATAGCAACAGCATTCGATATAAAGCTGCTGTTTCCGCCGCACAGGTACACAAGCGCGCCAGCTCCCATTGCGGCAGCCGCTCCGCATTCGGCCTGACATCCGCCCTCTGCGCCCGCAAGAGTGGCCCTGTTTGCTATTACCTCACCTATCCCGCCGGCCGATACAAGCGCATCTGTAATCCTGCTGTCCGAATCATATGTACCGACACCGTAAAATTTTTCCCAGGCAAAAAGCAGACCTGGCAGTATCCCGCAGCTTCCGGCCGTCGGCGCTGCAACAATACGCCCCATTGAAGCATTATACGTGGCGACATCAAGCGCCACCGAAGCCGCATAAAGCATGAAATCCCCGCACAGTCCGCCTGATTCGGCATATTCACGCAATGGGCCGCCTGTACGTGAGACGAGCTTACATGGTATCCTGTTTTCACGTGCTTCAGCCACAGAGCGTTTCATATCAGAAAACCTCGATGACATTCTGCTTCTTATTTCATCAGCTGGAATACCTGTCGCTTCCGAATCCATCAGAAGGACAGCTTCAGGAAAATCAATGCCCCGGTTTTCTGAAATTTGAACTATTTCCTTAATTGAGCGCATGTCATTTGACCTCCGGTATCACTATGACTCTTACTATCGCATCGTGCACGGCAAGCATATCATCAGTTGCTATAGGGGCCTCCATCGCATCTATCTCCAGTACCATTGTGGCAAGACCACCGCGCGTTTCCCTGTGAAGTTTCATTGTAGCTATGTTGATATTCCGCGATGAAAGGAACGAAGTCACCGCGCTGACTACTCCATGTACATCACGGTTCATTATAATAATTGCCGGGAGCTCCCCCGATATACATATATTGAAACCGTCAAGTTCCTGAAGGATAACGGCTCCGCCGCCGACAGACGCGCCGACAGCTTCCATTAACATGCCATTCCCGTCTGAAATAACGATGCGGGCTGAATTGGGATGCGCACCTTCAATGTTCTCCTCGTAAAAATTAAAATCCAGCCCTGCTGAACGCGCAAGCTCCGTGCCGTTCTTCACCGAAGGATCATCAGGAGGACAGCCAAGAAGGCCAGCAAGTAACGCCTTGTCTGTTCCATGTCCCCGCCCTGTGGTTGCAAAACTTCCCCTCAGATAAATATCAGCTTTTTTTACTTCGCGCCCCCAGCACATACGCGCAATAAGCCCAAGTCTGACTGCACCGGCAGTATGGCTTGACGACGGTCCTATCATAACCGGCCCTATTATGTCCCAAACAGGCATATGGCATCCCACCCCTCTTTAATTATTATACAAAATACCGTATCCTATAAAAACCCCTTTTTAAGATGAAAAACCTTATATTGTGAAATAAAGTGCCAAGTGCAATTTGTTTTATTTATCATTATGTATAAAAAACATATAAATTACATATTGCAAAAATCACAAGTAAGTTATAGGATTCTTCGGACGTTCTAACTGTAATTGGAGGCAAATGAATGAAAGACCACCTTACAAACACAAAAAGATGGATAGTTAAAAAGATAGCGGAAGCATTTTGGAGCGATAATTTCAGGCAAAAAATTAAAAGGCTTCCTTTTGAGCGTATCCCGCCGGGATCGGACGCAAAATACCGCTGCTGTGTGTATAAAGAGCGGGCAATTGTTCGCTGCAGGGTTCTGGCCGGCCTTGGATTCAGCGTAGAGGCCGACGATGAAATGACATCCCTTCTGGAATACTCAGACGCGGCGCTCAAACGCAGGCAAATCGAGGGACCGCCGCTCACTATCATTGATATTGCATGCAAGGGATGCGTAAACGCCAGATATTATGTTACGGAACTTTGCCAGGGATGCCTCGCAAGACCATGTGAAACAGTATGTCCTTTCAAGGCAATCAGCGTAAAAGGAGGGCATTCCAAAATCGACAAGGACAAATGCAAAAACTGCGGAAATGCAAGGAAGCATGCCCATACCATGCCATTGCAAAAATAGCAGTTCCATGCGAAGAAAATTGTCCGGTGAATGCTATAACAAAGGGAGAGCACGGCGTAGCTACAATAGATTACAACAAATGCATAAGCTGCGGCTGCTGTGTGGCAGCATGCCCATTCGGTGCAGTACTTGAGCGGAGCCAGGTTGTCGACATACTTGGGGCGCTTAAAAGCAGAAGGACAGTAGTGGCTATTACTGCACCAGCCTTGGTTGGACAGTTCAACGCCCCCTTCAGCAAGCTGGTAACGGCTATGAAAAAGCTTGGGTTCTCACGTGTTGTCGAAGTCGCGCACGGGGCGGATAAAACAGCAAAAGAGGAGGCGGATGAGCTGCGTGACAGGATGGACAGAGGAGACTCTTTCATGACAACATCATGCTGCCCTGCTTACATACAGACTGTACGAAGGCATATGCCTGAAATGCTGCCGCATATATCTGATACACCGACACCAATGCACTATACCGGAGAAATGGTCAAATCTGCAAACCCCAAGGCACTGACCGTTTTTGTTGGGCCCTGTGTTGCAAAAAGACGTGAAGCTATGGAAGATTCCTGTGTCGATTATATTATGACTTTTGAAGAACTTGCTTCTCTTTTTGATGCGGCCGATATAAACCCTGCGGAATGTGAAGATACTGTGATAAAGGACAATGCTTCAGCAGAAGGAAGAGGTTTCGCCGTTAACAGCGGAGTCGCGGCAGCAGTCAAGGCGGCGCTGGGTGAAGGCGGACAGAATGTCAGGATCGCATGTATAGACGGTACAGGCAAATCTGAAATAGCAAGAATGAGGAGCTACGCAAAAAACGGCGGTCCGTTTGACCTGCTTGAAGTAATGACGTGCACCGGAGGATGTATAAACGGAGCAGGAGTAATAAAAAGAGATGCAAAAGCAAGGGAAGACCTGCTCAAATTCGTTTCTGACAGTAAACATTTAATACCTGAAGAAAAATAATACCGCTGCACCTTATAGGAATATTTTAACTTATCTATCAACAGCCCGGCTTTTTGACCAAGCCGGGCTGTTTGTATTCAAATACAAGCAAAACCCCGATGATATTTTTTTAAGTTAAGTTATTTATGTATTTTTTCCTGAAGACACAAAAATTGTCGCACAATATCGACTTTTTAAGTTACCTCTTGACACTCGCTGATTTCAGAGTATCATTCCACAACATACAAATTAATCTTAATAACACTTATACACTAATATTGTTCAATATTTGGGCAAAAAATAAACTTTATGGACTGCAAAGACAAATATAGTTCAGATATTCTACAAATTATTAGAATATTTAATGATATAAATCATATTAAGTTGATTTATTATAAAAAAATAAACTTAGGAGGTTTAAATATGACTGCAACCTGTATCGTATGTGAGGCTGAGATAGGTTTGCCTGACGGATGCTGTGAAGGTGAACTGCTTATCTGCAGCGACTGCGGAACTGAACTTGAGGTAATTAGTCTTGATCCTGTTACGGTGGAAGAAGCTCCGCAAGTGCAGGAGGATTGGGGAGAATAGTTTTGTCTGTACTGCATATTTTATTTACAAGGCTGAGGCTCGAGGAAAAACTTCTTATGGAGGCTGCGGCCAAAGAAAATATTCCATGTGAACTCAGGAACGTCACGGATGTATGGTACGGAGAAAAACCGTTCTGCGAAGCAAATGACGTCGTGCTTGCCCGCTGCGTTTCACACAGCCAGAATGAGGCGGTGGCACAGATACTTGAATCACAGGGCATAAGGGTTGTAAATCCGTCTTCAGTAATGGCACTATGCGGAAACAAACTCTCGACAACGATAGCTTTGGGAAAAGCCAACATAGCTCAGCCGCGTTTCAGAGTTGCGTTCACACCTGAAGCCGCGCTTGAAGCAACAGAAGAACTTGGATATCCTGCCGTCTGCAAGCCCATAAGCGGAAGCTGGGGACGCCTGCTTGCCAAAATCAACGACAGGGAGGCAGCGGAAGCAATTTTTGAACATAAATCCATGCTTGGAGTGCTCCACAATACTTTTTACATTCAGGAGTATATTGACAAAGGGAGTTTCGATGTGCGCGCATTCATAGTGAACGGCGAGCCGATATGTGCCATTAGGCGTGAAAGCAGCCATTGGATAACAAACACGGCTAGGGGCGGCTCAGCTTCGAATCTTGTGCTTGATGAAGAGATAACTTCTGTCCTCAGGGCAGTCCATAATGTAATAGGCGGTGAATTCCTGGCGGCAGATCTTTTTAAAACAAACGGCAGATGGCTCGTAAATGAGGTCAATGACGGCGGAGAGTTTCGCAATTCAATAGTTCCGACAGGCACGGACATCCCGCGTGCTGTCGTGTGTGCTGCCTGGGACAGGAGACCGCTATGACAACCTGTATGACATCAAACATGAAAAATTCAAAACGCAAATACACAAACAAATGCAAACGCGAGATAAAGCGTGTTTGTATAATGGGTCGTGTATCATTGCAATGCTGAATTTCTTGAAGCTTCAACAAGGCATAATTGCAAAAACACGGCCCGCTCCCAAATGGAAGCGGGTTTTTTTATTATCACAGATATCAACAGTACCTGAACGGAGGAAAATATAAAATGAACGGAAAAATACCGGTAACAATATGGGGAGCCACCGGATTTGCAGGAGGAGAGCTGCTCAGGATAATAGCAAGACACCCTTATATGGAAGTAGCTGGGGCAATATCACGCACAAAAGCAGGCACTCCTATAGGGACAGTCCATCCCCACCTGCGGCATGCCTATCCTGATCTTACATTTATCACTCCTGATGACGGATTTTCCGCAGGCGGTAAGCTAGCATTCCTTGCCCTCCCCCACAGGACGTCTGCATGGCAGGCAAAGATAATCCTTGATTCAGGGCAGAAAGCAGTTGATCTTTCTGCCGACTTTAGACTGCATAGCCCTGATGACTACAAAAAATGGTATGGAATAGAACACCCATGTCCGGAGCTGCTTGAAGAAGCAGTATACGGACTGCCGGAACTTCACCGCACAGAAATGAAAAATGCGCGCCTTATATCAGGTGTCGGCTGCAATGCTACTGCAGCAATATGCGCACTGCTGCCTGCCGTACGCGGCGGGCTTGTAGACGAAGCACGAATCGAGTGCAGGGTCGGTTCGTCCGAAGGAGGGTCATCGGGAAGCGAAGGGAGCGGCCACTCCCTTCGCAGCCGGGCTCTCAGAGTCGTAGCACCGTTTGTGCACAGGCATATGTCAGAGCTGGTTCAGGAACTTGGAGTGCCGGAAGAAAAAATAACTATGGGGATCACAGCAGTAGAACTGGTAAGAGGCATCCAATGCATTGCCCATATTACACTGAAACGTAAGGTACGGGAATCTGAGCTGTGGAAACTTTACCGCACATCATGGTCAGGCGAACCTTTTATATCCATTTCTCCGGCAAAACCCACCCATCTCCGTATACCGGACCCGAGGTTTGTCCTTGGGAGCAACAGGGTGCTGACCGGCTTTGCACTGGCTGACGACGGGCGCCGCATGATGGCAGCCTCGGCACTTGACAATCTAATGAAGGGAGCCGCCGGTTCAGCGGTACAGTCTGCCAACATAATGCTCGGATTCGAAGAAACAGCCGGATTGGATATGATGCCGTTATACCCGGCATAAAAAATTAAGCAGGGCATGTACTGCTGTATACAATAGCATACATACAATTTGGAGCGTCTCAAAAAATGGAAGCACATGAGGTGATTTATAAATGATAGGAGTAGTAAAAATCGGAGGAGCCAGCGGCAATAAGCTTGAACCGCTTATGCGCGAACTGTCCGGCAGAACGGCAAAGGGTGAAAAATGGGTCCTGGTACACGGTGCAAGCGGAATAATGGATGAGCTTTGCCTGAAACAAGGGTTGGAAATACATATAATTACAAGCCCCACAGGATACAGGAGCCGTTTGTAGGGGAAAAGGAACGTGAATTATTCAGGGAAGCCGCCTTGTCTTACGGACATAAGATCAAAAATATTCTGGCATCGAACGGGATGCACGCGGAACAAATAGATCCTGAGAGAGTTTCATATGTGACCGCAAAGCGCAAGGACGTTCTTCGCGAGCAGATAAACGGAAGGACCCGCATATTGCGCGGCAACTACAGCGGAACAGTTACGTACGTAAACAGGGATGAAATTATGGACAGGCTTGAAAACGGAATAATACCGATATTGCCGCCACTCGGTCTGGACACTGAATCAGGGCTTTCTCTGAATATAGACGGAGACAGACTGGCCGCTTCGGTCGCAGGCGCAATAAACGCCGACATACTGATGATACTGTCAAATGTCCCCGGCCTTATGAGGGACATTGACGATAGTGATACGCTTATCCGCAGCAATGCCTCGGCAGGAAGCTGGGAGGTTCTGGAGCACTATGCAAAAGGCAACATGAAACGTAAGCTGACAGCCTGCCGCGAAGCGCTTGATTCAAAAGTAGGCCATGTATATCTTGCAGACGGACGCGTAAGCACACCGATAGAAAACGCACTCGGAGGCAATGCAACATGTCTGACCATCTGAGCAGTTTATACGGAGGACGCGGAATAACCGTATCGCATGGCAACGGTGCACGTGCATACGACACGGAGGGACGCGAATATATAGACTTTTTCAACGGCCACGGAGCAGCCCTTTTCGGACATGCCAACCCGGAGCTTACTGCGGCTCTGAACAGCGCTTCAAAAGGCATATGGAGCAGCGGTGCAGGTTTTGAATCAGATATACGTGAAAAGTTGGCAGCAGGACTTGTATCTATTTTCGGCAATGAAGGGAAAGTTTTTTTGTGCAACAGCGGGACGGAAGCAATAGAGGCGGCGATAAAGCTGTCTGCTGCCCTTAGACCGGAACGCAAACGGATACTTGCCTGCCGCCGCGCTTTCCATGGACGTACATGCGGGGCGTTGTCCATAACATTCAACCCCAAATACCGCGCCCCGTTTTCATCCGTTGTTCATGCAGCGGAACATTACGCTGCGGATGAAATAGCATCCCAAATAGATACCGACACTGCCGCCGTATTCATCGAGCCTGTACAGGGCGAGGGCGGCGTATATCCGCTTCGCGCCGAAACAGGGCTTGCTATATCCGAGGCATGTAAAAAAAACCGTGCCATACTGGTGGCAGACGAGGTACAGAGCGGGCTTGGACGCTGCGGTTCAATGCTTGCCAGCCATATCGTCGGACTCGATCCTGACATAGTCTGTCTTGCAAAAGGGCTGGCAGGAGGTCTCCCGTCAGGTGCAGTTATATGGAAAGATGAGCTTGGAGATTTCCCTGCGCACAGTCACGGCTCCACATACGGAGGCAATGAACTTGTTGCCAGGGTATCAATAGCCGCTCTTAAACTGCTTAAAGGTGGCTGCCTGCAGAAACAGGCCGAAAGGCTCGGAAGCTGTTTCCGCTCGGAGCTTGCACGGATCAATAACCGAGCGATAAGAGGAATACGCGGATTAGGACTCTTAAACGGCGTCGAACTTGAAATACAGTCATTGGATGTCGTTAAAAACCTGCAGAAAAACGGCGTACTGTCTCTGCCTTCAGGGCCAAGGGTGGTACGGTTCCTTCCGTCATTTGCAGCCACAGAAGAAGATATGCGGCAGGTCGCCGCTATTTTCGGAGAAACGCTGGGGGAACTTGCGAAATGAGCCTGCCTGAAGCCGCCGGTCTACTCGCCGACCTTATTGCCGTTCCAAGTCCTACTATGCATGAAGAAGCAGCTGCAAAGCTTTTGGCTGATAAGCTGCCGCGTTTCGGCTGGAGAGGAGCACACATTGACGGGATAGGAAATGTAGTGGCATGCAGAGGGACGGGAAATAAGGAACTCGTACTTCTAAGCCACATAGACACTGTGCCCGGCGGACCTCAAATAATGATCAGAGACGAAATAATACAGGGACGCGGAAGCGTAGATGCAAAAGGACCGTGCTGCGCAATGGCCGTCGCTGGCGGAACTGTCGAAGTGCCTTCAGACTGGAGGATCACATTTATTGCAGCTGTCGGCGAAGAGGTCGATTCACGCGGGGCGCGTTTCAGAATGCCGCTGCATTCGCCTGACGCATGTGTAATAGGAGAACCTACAGGCAGTGACGGGGTCGCTTTATCGTACCGCGGGAGGGTATTGTTCTCATTTACAGCAGAAGATGAAGGTGCACACAGGTCCGGAAGCCCGGGACCAATAACAGATACTGTAATGGCTTCCGCCTCGGTCATCGAAACCGCAAAAAAAACTTGGGACAGGATATTCAATTGCAATAATGGACATGGACGGACATGAAGCCGGTAAACGATATGCAAAAATAATAATGGATCTTCGCCTGCCTATCGGGGCACAGCAGGATGAAATTGAAAACATGCTTTCCATGACGGCATCTGACTTCGGAGTCGGAACCGAAATAATAGAATATGTCGAGCCTTACGGCGTCAGCAAATCAGACCCGGTTATCCGTGCTTTCAGGAATGCGATCCGTGAGACAGGAAATTCCCCTCGTATACTGGCTAAACAGGGCACCTGCGATTTTAATGTGCTTTCAAAATGGGGTTGCCACATGGGAGCATACGGGCCAGGCGATTCTAAATATGACCACAGCTCAAACGAGCGGATAAGCATTGCCGAATACCTGCATGGAATCGAAGTTTTAAAGCTGGCTCTGCCTGAATTGATGGGGAAAATATAAAAAGTTGAAATATTTCATGGAGTTTTAATATCCCTGGATTAAAAGCTGCGATTCACATTAATATGCATAAAAAATGCCGGCTGATGCATCATGATATGCACGCCGGTACTTTTTATACAAACACGAACTCAAGGTCTGCATTTTTTATAATTTTCAGCTGCACAGAGTAATCTTTGCGCCTGATTTACTGTCAGCTCCGGCTCAAATATTTTTCCCAGTCCTTATTGAACTGATCAATGCCCTTTGCAGTCAGCGGATGATTGAAGAGCATTTCCAGAATTTTAAATGGAACTGTTGCAAAGTGCGCTCCTGCCTTTGCTGATTCTAAAACATGGGCCGGATGCCGTATGCTTGCTGCAATTACTTTCGTTTTTATATCATAAATATTGAATATTTCAACGATGTCTCTGACAAGCTTTATTCCGTCACATCCGATATCATCAAGACGTCCTACAAACGGGCTTACATATGCGGCACCGGCGGATGCGGCCAGAAGAGCCTGATTAGGTGTGAATACCAGAGTGACGTTTGTCTTGATCCCAAGGGACGAAAGCTCTTTGACGGCTCCCATGCCGTCCCGGCACATCGGGACTTTAACAACGACATGCGGGTGTATTCCTGCAAGCGACACAGCCTCTTTGACAAGTTTGCTTTTTTCAAGGGAAATTGCCTCTGCGCTTACAGGGCCGTCAACTACATCCGCTATCTCCCTAACGCGAGTATAAAAATCTATCCCGCCCTCTTTTGAAACAAGCGTCGGATTTGTCGTAACTCCGGCTATGACTCCCCATGAGTGTGCAGTTTTTACTTCTTCAAGGTTCGCCGTGTCAAGGAAAAAATTCATAACAGCTTCATCCTTTCCGTCAGATATGAATGCCGCAAAAAAACAGGACAAAATTTACCGCCGCAAAATTTTATCAGCAGGCATAAAACGGCATTTCCTGTAAATCATGTTTTCTAAATCCCGTAAGCTTCAGGGACTTCCTGAACTTCCAGTCCTATATCCACCAAATTCTCTTTTACATATTTTTAGGCAGGAAGTCCTTTGCCACCTGCGGGAACAGAACATAACTCAGTAAGTCCTCCGGTTTTGTCGCCCATATGCCTATCTCTTTAACGGCTTCATCAAGTTCAGGCTCTATTTTTTCTCCAGGACGGCAAGTAATGGGCAGTTCATCTCCGAGGACTTTTTTTTGTATTTCAGGATCAACGGGTGCAGGGGTCTTGCCATAATACCCTCTGAAGTACTGGTATACTTCCTTGGGTATTATCTTCCAGCGTTCTCCCGATATGACATTCATTGCCGCCTGTGTCCCAACAAGCTGACTCGTTGGGGTTACAAGCGGAGGATAGCCCATTTCTTTTCTGACGCGCGGGATTTCTTCCATAACATCATTGAACTTGTCCAAACAATTACTGTCCTTAAGCTGACTCTGTAGGTTTGAATACATACCGCCCGGGATCTGGTACAGCAGGATATCAATGTTTACACCGCTTATACCCCATTATTATGCGGCTGTATTTGTTTCTCAAATTTTCATAGTACTGCGCGACAGGCAAAAGCTTTTTAAGCGAGAGGCCCGTATCCAGAGGTCCTCCTGCCAAAGCGGCAACGATCGTCTCCGTCGCCGGCTGACTGGTCCCCATCGCAAAAGGTGATATGGCGCAGTCTACAACATCAGCGCCTGCTTCAAGTCCAGCAAGATAGCTCATTGAAGCCATCCCGCTGGTATAGTGGCTGTGTATCTGCACAGGAAGCCCGACTTTGTCTTTAATTGCCTTTACAAGCTCTGATGCAGCCACAGGAGATAGAAGCCCGGCCATATCCTTTATACATATGGAATCGGCACCCATAGCTGCCATGTCCTCCGCCTGCTTTGCAAAATGTTCAAGCGTATGGACCGGCGAAATCGTATATGAAATGCACATCTGAAGCTCTCCGCCTTCTTTTTTAACCGTTTCTGCGGTTACCGACATGTTCCGAAGGTCGTTAAGGGCATCAAACACCCTTACTATATCTATTCCGTTCCAATTGCCCGTTTCACGAATTCCCGGACGACTTCGTCTGAATAATGCCTGTATCCCACAAGGTTCTGCCCGCGAAGAGCATCTGCGTTTTAGTTTTTTCAGCCTGCCTTTGATTTTACGCAGTCTGTCCCATGGGTCCTCATCCAGAAACCGCATAGCCGTATCAAATGTCGCACCGCCCCACATCTCTATAGAGTGGTATCCCACCTCATCCATGGCTTCGCATATTGGCAGCATATCCTCTGTACGCAGGCGTGTAGCCATTATAGATTGATGAGCGTCGCGAAATGCAGTTTCAGTTATACCCGTACGCGGTTTCGGTTTTGAGTTTCCTAACGGAACAACTCCTTCATCAGAAACCGTTACATTCTCTTCAATGTTTTTTGTCCCTGCAAATCCGGCTATTTCATCATGTTTTTTCTCTGCGGCTTCTTCACAGAAAGGTCCGCTGCAACTGATAATTTCGTTGCGACAACGCGTCCTGCCGAATCTCTGATCTCCTGTCTGATTTCGCTCAGATGCTCCATCCGAAGATCAGTCCTCCATTTTCATGGCGGCCATATGGCTGTAATAACGCCAGCGCGCTTTTATTTCGCTCTCTTCCTCTTTCAGCAGTGCTTCAGCTTCTTCAGGCTTTGAAACAGTCAGGCTCTTATAACGTGTCTCATTGTATATATAATCCTTTAATGGCAATGTAGGTTCTTTACAATCTATGACCAGCGGATTTTGGCCAAGTTTTGCAAGTTCAGGGTTGTAATGCATCAGAATCCAATGGCCGGATTCAACTGCTTTTTTCTGCTGGTCAAGCCCGTAAGCCATATCAATGCCATGCGCGATGCAGTGTGAATAGGCAATTATGATCGACGGGCCGTTATATGCTTCAGCTTCCCTGAATACTTTGACCGTGTGGGCATCATTGGCCCCTATAGCCACACGTCCGACATATACTGACCCGTAGCTCATAGCCATAAGGGCAAGGTCTTTTTTACCTACACGCTTCCCTCCTGCCGCAAATTTTGCGACAGCGCCGCGAGGCGTAGCTTTTGACATCTGCCCTCCGGTGTTTGAATATACCTCCGTGTCCATCACAAGGATATTTACATTCCTGCCGGATGCAATGACATGGTCCAGGCCTCCGTAACCTATATCGTATGCCCAGCCGTCCCCTCCGACACACCAGACACTTTTCTTCACCATGTTGTCTATTACTGAAATAAGCTCTTCCGCTCCGTCAGGAGCGGTCTGCTCAAGCCGGCATTTTAATTCTTCGATCCGGGACTGGATTTCTTTTATTTCAGATTCCGTGTTCTGCGGCGCATCCAATATATCATTTACTGTTTTTTCTCCAAGCTCAGGCGTCATCTTACGGAGCAATTCGGCAGCATATTCGGCATGTTTGTCTATTGTTAAACGGAAACCAAGTCCGAATTCAGCTGCATCCTCAAACAGCGAGTTGCTCCATGCCGGGCCGCGGCCATCGTCACTTACAGCCCACGGTGTGGTCGGCAGGTTGCCTCCGTAGATTGAGCTGCAGCCTGTTGCATTTGCAATTATTGCACGTTCCCCGAACAGGGATGAAAGCAGTCTGAGATACGGCGTTTCACCGCAGCCGGCACATGCTCCTGAAAATTCAAACAGCGGATGAAGAAGCTGTACATCCTTTACTGTATCAAGATTGAGTTTGCTTCTGTCGGCATCAGGCAGATCAAGGAAGAAATTCCAGTTTTTGCGTTCTTCCGCACGGACGGACATCTGGTTTACCATCATCAGCGGACGGGCTGTTGTTCCCTCTTTTGCCTTAACAGGACAGTTATGTACACATAAACCGCACCCAGTGCAGTCTTCAGGGGCTATCTGTACAGTGAATTTTGCACCGGCAAAATTTTTCCATTTTGCTTCCGCACTTTTGAATGTTTTCGGCGCATCATCAAGAGCCTGCGCATCATATACTTTTGATCTGATAGAGGCATGCGGGCATACCAGCGAACATTTCCCGCACTGGATGCACAGCGCCGGGTCCCATGACGGTATATCTATCGCTATATTGCGTTTTTCATATTTTGTCGTGCCGCTCGGGTAAGTCCCGTCTTCAGGAAGCAATGATACCGGGAGCCTGTCTCCTTCGAGTATCATCATCGGGCCAAGTACATTCTTCACAAATTCAGGGGCGTCTTCTGCCACAGGAGGATTTATATCAAATTTACCTGCCGTCTTTTTGGGAACTTTAACTTCGTACAGGTTGGCCAGTGTAGCATCCACTGCGGCTATATTCTTGTCGACAACAGCCTGTCCCTTACGGGTGTAGCTTTTCACTATCGAATCTTTTATGGCTTTTATCGCCTGTCTCTTTTCCAGCACTCCGCTTATCGCAAAGAAGCACGTCTGCATTATTGTGTTGGTACGGCCTCCCATACCGGTATCCTTTGCAATTTTTACGGCATCTATTACATAGAATTTAAGTTTTTTATCTATTATCCGCTGCTGTATCGTAACAGGAAGTTTTTCCCATACCTCATCATGCGGGAAGGGACTGTTCAGGAGGAAGGTGCCTCCGTCAGCAGCAAATTTAAGGACATCCAGCTTTTCAAGGAATGAGAATACGTGGCATGCTACAAAGTTTGCCTTATTGATAAGATAGCTGGCATATATCGGGTTGGGACCGAAACGCAGGTGGCTAACAGTTATACCCCCTGATTTTTTGGAGTCATAGCTGTAGTAGCCCTGGGCATAGAGGTCTGTTTCCGACCCTATTATTTTTATTGAATTTTTGTTCGCGCCTACTGTTCCGTCAGAACCAAGCCCATAAAACAGACACCGCACAGTCTTCGGGTCTTCAGTATCAAATGAAGGGTCGTAGTCGAGGCTTGAAAAGCTGACATCATCGTCGATCCCTATAGAAAAGCTGTCTTTGGGTTTTGTCTTTTTAAGTTCATCGAAGACGCCTTTTACCATCGCAGGGGTAAAATCTTTTGATGACAGTCCGTACCGTCCGCCTACAACAAGAATATCTGTCCCCGAGAGCGCTTCCTTCACATCCATGCAGAGAGGCTCGCTTATTGCCGCAGGGTCTTTGCAGCGGTCAAGAACTGCAATACTGCTTACTGTGTTGGGGATTTTATTCAGGAATCTTTCGACATCGAACGGGCGGAACAGATGGACCACTAACAGACCGACCTTTTCTCCTTTCAGGAGAAGCCTGCTTACTGTCTCTCTGGCCACTGCAGCTCCTGAGCCCATGATAACTATTACCCGTTCCGCATCTTCGGCTCCGTAGTAATCAAAGATGTGGTATTTGCGCCCCACCTGTTTTGCGAAACGGTCCATGGCCCGCTGCATTATATCCGGCACTGCCTTATAAAATGGAGAGCAGCCCTCCCTTGACTGGAAGAAAACGTCAGGGTTCTGCGCCGTACCTCGAACAAACGGCGAATCCGGGGAAAGTCTGTTATACCTGTGGGCACGTACCAGATCATCGTCTATCAGCGCCCTCATATCGTCATAATCTATTTCTTCAACTTTCATCTCTTCATGGCTGGTTCTGAAACCATCGAAAAAGTGAACTACCGGCACACGGCTTTCCAGCGCTGCCATTTGTGTTATCAGCGCCATGTCCATTACTTCCTGAACTGTTGAGGAACAAAGCATCGACCATCCTGTAGTCCTTACAGCCATAACATCTGAATGGTCGCCGAATATTGAAAGGCAATGCGTCGCTACTGTCCTCGCTGATACGTGCATTACCGTGCTGGTAAGTTCACCGGCTATTTTATACATATTCGGAATCATTAAAAGCAAACCCTGTGATGCAGTAAAAGTAGTTCCCAGCGCCCCGGCCTGTATTGCACCGTGATATGCTCCGGATGCCCCGGCTTCACTCTGCATCTCCTGGACAAACGGAACTGTGCCCCATATATTCGGACGCCCCTCGGCTGACCATTGATCCGACCATTCACCCATCGGTGAAGATGGTGTTATTGGATAAATCGATATTACTTCATTAACTGCATGAGCAACGTATGCCGCCGCTTCATTGCCATCTAAGGTTACCATCTTCCTATGCGTCATTCCGTTTCCTCCTCTTTTCACCTATATCCATCCTAATCTGTCGATATTGTACGTTATTTTTAGACTATTGCATAGAACTTATATCGTGGAGAATATCAGTAGAATTGACGATAATGATAATATGACCGCCGTGTAAACGCGGCGGTCATTCCGTTCATTATATCATCAAAATTTATATTTTAAAATTTACGCAATCAATTCCTGCAAGCAATACTTTCTGCAGCCCTAAAATTCAATACTGATATAATGTCCGCCTTTAAAATCAAATGGAATCTATAAATATTAAAAGATGGCAGAAACGGCATAATCACTGCTTATCTGAAAACACTCGGGTCCTGGAATAAATAATACCAACGGGATTGGCCGCTTAAACTATTTTTCATATGCATTTATGTGCTGCATGCGATACAGCCCTATAGTTTCAGCATGATCCCTGCATTTTTTTCATCAGCCTTTTCCAGTATGAGTTTTGCCATCATGAGATCGTGGCTCGCTATACCCATGAACAGGCATGTCCTTCTTCCTTCCCTTACCGGAGCTGCTTTGCCGGAAATGACCTCACCCATGTCAGCATAAATGCCTTCTGCCAGCGGATAGCCATTCTGGAAATACACCCCATGCTGCTGGGTCTCCAAATACTGATTCCTGTCATCACACACAAATACACTGCCTTTGCCTGCAACGTCAGCATCTAATGTAGAACAATAATCGCTTGCCACACAGCACACATTTTCCTTCAGCATATCAGCGCTTATGCTGCGCAGCGGCTTTTCCAATATGGGAGCACACGTAGTTACAACGTCGGCATCCTCGCAGGCACCCCTTACATCCTTGCACACTGTGAATTCAACCCCTGGGCAAATTGGCTTCATTATATCGATATACTTTTCAGCCTGTTCATAAATCGGGTCATAGATTTTTACAGTTTTCATTTCCGGAAGTATCTCTTTAAACGCCTGCAGAGTAATTTTACCTATTGTTCCGAGCCCTATTACGCCAATAACCGATGATTTAGGATCTGCAAAATATTTGGCTCCAAGACCTGCAGCCGCACCGGTCCTCCACGTAGTCATCCAATTGCTGTCCATGATAGCTCTGACAACGCCGGTTTCAGTGTCATTCAAAATAAAAACGCCATTGTTGTACGGAAGTTTTTTTCAAGATTCATCGGGAAGCCGGCCACCCATTTTATTCCGACCATATCGACTTCACCGCCGATCCAGCATGGCATGGCATGCAGATAGCAATTACCCCTGGGATGCACACCAATTTTTGCCGGCAGCTCGGCTTTGCCTTCGCCTTTCATCTTCCAGCCGTATTCGACATTATCAATTACATCCCTCATTGTTATAGCAAGCGATTCCACATCTGCCTGTGAAATAAAACGAACATCATATCCCATTAAATAAACACCTCCTATTTTGTTTTACATCCGGCGTGACATGCACCTGAATACAAATATTTTCCAGCCTGTTTTGCCTGTTCAATGAAAAGATAAAGCAATTGAAACATATTTGCTGCGTTACATCAGATCCATAATACCCACATCTTTCCTCACAAATAAATTTTCACCTTCAATTACTTCGTTATAGTTCTTTATCCTTTCACTGCAGTTTGCCCTGTCAGCGAGATATACACCGTAAAGAACGGCGTGTATAAGGGATAACACAGCTGCATAGGGATCAATAAAAGAAAGGAATTTCTGCGGTACAACAAAAAGGCAGTCCGATCGGTCTGCTATAGGGGAAGCAATGGAATCAGAAATTCCTATAGTCTCAATCTTCCTCTTGTACAGAAGCTCTATTATAGATTGCGTGTTATTGGGATACCTCGGGAAGCTGAAAACAAGCGCTACCGATTTTTCCGGTTTATCTATTATTGACTGCATTTCTTCAATATCAAATTTTTTTATTATCTCAACGTTGCGGCGCAGTACCTTAAGAAAAAATCCGGCGTATTCAGCCAGAAAAGCGTTGCTGCCCGTCGCTGCAATAATTACGGACTGAGATCTAACGATCTTATCAACAGCAGCTGACAGCTCTTTTTCTCCGATAAGCGTGCGTGTTTCATCAATTATTGACTGTTCGAGTTCGAATATCGCGTCCAGCGGACACTGATCTGATTCGCCTGCTGACCTTGAATGAAAGACATCCAAAGTTTTTGGGTACAGCATATCTTTTTCATTTCTCAGTTCATCAAGGAGTCCGGAAAATCCCCTGCATCCTACGTTTTCTGGCAAAACGTACTATCGTTCCGTGACCAGTTTCGGTGATTCTTGAAAGCTCAGCAATAGTAACATAGGCCAGCGAACGATAATTTCTTATTATGAAATCTCCGAGCTTCTGCTGCTTGGGTGTCAGATAATCCCTCCGTTCTCTTATACGGTAAAGCAATCCTTCTGTTTTCTTTGTCATTTTCGGATCATATCTTCCTTTTATTTTAATATTAGACTATTTGTTCCGTCAGAATATTACTGTATGCTTTTGATTTGGTCAATTATATTTAATAATTATTTTACAAAATTGTAATTTATAAAAAATTATGATAAGATAAATAGAAATTCTCTAAATATTCTATAAATCCGAATAAAAAAGAAGGGAATGGCAATGAAGATAAGTAAACTGGTTGCAACTATCGATTCCCATACATGCGGCGAACCGACACGCATAGTCCTGGGAGGGGCTCCCATGTTCAAAGGGAAAACCATGTCGGAAAAATGGAAAGATTTCTGCGAAATCATAATGATTTCCGCAGACTGATAATGACAGAGCCAAGAGGTCATGCAGATATGTTTGGGGCAATCATGGTTCCGCCAGTTAACCCTGAGGCACATACCGGAGTTATTTTCTGCGACTCCGGGGGCAGCGTTTCCATGTGCGGGCACGGTTCGATAGGCCTGTCTTCAGCAATGGTAAATCTTGCAATGCTGCCTGTTACAGAGCCGGTAACAGAAGTCAGGCTGGATACCCCGGCCGGACTTGTATCAATATCAGTTTGAAGTGGAAAACGGGGAAGCTGTAAACGCAACTTTAAAAAATGTCCCGGCCTTTGTTTTTGCACGCGGCCTCGATCTGTACCTGCCTTCAATAAATAAAACCGTCAAATTCGACATTTGTTTCGGCGGAAGCTTTTTCGCAATGCTTGACGCTGAAGATTTCGGATTTGAAATCATTCCGGCGGAGACAGAAGAGTTAACGAAGATAGGCGTTGAGGTAATACGTGAGGCAAATAAGCAGCACAAAGTGCAGCACCCGCTTATTCCGGAAAACAACAAAATACTTCTTGCCGAATTCGGTATACATAAACACGGGCAGTCTGCCCCGAAACTGCGTGATATTCGGCGCCTGCAATGTTGACCGTTCTCCATGCGGCACCGGGACATGTGCCAAGATGGCATTGCTTGCCTGCAAAGGGTGAACTCAAGCCAGGTGAGGCATTCCGCATGAAAGCATTCTTGGAACCATGTTCGAAGGATATTATGAAAACGGACCTGATATCGGTGATTTCAAGTCGATACAGCCATATATAAAGGGCAGTGCAAATATTGTAGGGTTCAATTGGCTGGTGCAGCAGGACAGCGACCCGCTCCTGCCCGGCTTTTTACTTCGCTAGCGATATTACTGTACCCTGCTTCGGCTTCTAACTGTTGATGCAAAGGCCTCCTTGATTATCATTATTTATATCCGGCCGACCATGTAAATAAACATTAGATATTGAAACGGTTTTGACAAATAAGTCAAAACCGTTTTTTTATCACTATACCTTTTTGATTATTACTGTAAAATAAATATTATTTCAAGGAGGTATGTCTATGGGGAAAAAATCGGCTTCATCTTTTTGATAAAATCTGTTTTCATTCTTCTGACAACACTGCTGTTATTTATACCGGCGCTGCCTTCACAGGCCGACACCTTGGCTGAATACGAACGCGAACTTTTAAAATATCAGACAAGGCCTGTTGACAGAATAAAAGAATTAAATGCTGAGATATCAAAGATAAGAGGGTGTTGAGGAAGGCCTGGCAAGACAATACAACCTTCCGGTATCAAGTATACTTAAATATGAATAATCGCAGGCAAAAACCATTCATTTGTACAGCAGTCTCTATTTCCTTCAAAGACAGGGAACTTCGCCAAGTCAGTTTATATTCGACGAGGAACGTATTGATGAGTTTGCGCACAAAATCCCCCCCTACTCCTTTTATACTACATCAGTTTTCTTGAGACGTGGAAAATTGCAGAAATGAGCTTGGACGTCTAAAAAACTTAATAGCGCAGACAAAAAAAGCAAATAATAAAACCCTCTGAAATAAAACAGAAGCAGAGAAACAAGTTTCGTCTCTGCCAATGAAAAAAATGTCTTCAGGAAACGGAGGACAACTCCAGCTTAACTGGGAAATGCTTTCATATAAAAGCAAACTGGAACAGTATTCTGCAGCACGGATGCTGTATTCTTCGACTATAGACCTTTCTGAAGCAGATATAAATGAAACCGCTGAAAAATTAAAGGACTTGAGCCTATTCTGGATACAATAAGAAAAAACATAAAGTTCAACAGCGATGATTTTACATACCTTAATATATTATTTTCCAGAAAAACAAAAACTTTCAAAAATAATCTCAAAACTCGACGAAAAAATTCAAAAGCCGCAGCGATATTAAAAAATTACAGTCTGACTCTGACTGAGTTTACCAGATATAACTTTCGACCGAACAACAGATGGTAAGGGATGAAATAAGCATACTGCTGGATATTATAGAAAATGTTCTTCACTGAGGCTAACGTGGAGAGGGATGGAAGATCTGCTGGAAAACAATCTGGACAATATACAGCAGAGAAACCTTTTAACCAAGACAAATTCGCTCATTGAAGATATTAACGATGGAAATGCAAAAATGCGTGGACGCTATACAGGCTATAAGAGAGGACGGAACGTGCCATATCACGCCGGTTCGGCAATGACAATGAGACTATGACGCCGGAAGACTTCACGGAAAGGGAGGCTTATAAAGCCGATCTTGATAAAGCAAAAAAAGATATCTTTCTTACATTATTGATCTGGGAGAAATAAGGGACCATTACATTGATTTGCAGCAGGAATGCAGCCGCATTTAAAAAATCAGGACACAGAAGAAAAAATACATATTTTTTGGTACGAAAATTTTTCAGGCCTCTCGGATTTTGAACTTTGGCACATAGGTGACTACCCTATAACCGCCGGCATTCTTGCAAAGGCCATTTTGGTTTTTCTTATCGGTGTGCTGATAACACGCCGCATAGTACATACATACAGAAAAAAAACAGGAACGAATTCCGGCATAAACAAACACAGCAATCTGATAGTACAAAAATTTATATACTATTCAGGCTTTGCAATATCATCAGTGTTAGGTTTATGGAGCCTCAAATCCCCCTCACCGCGTTCGCATTCATGGGAGGTGCTATGGCAATTGCTTTCGGACTGGGGACACAGAAATTCATGGGTGATATCTTCAGCGGAATAATACTGCTTTTCCAGATGAAGCTGCGCATAGGTGATGAAGTAATAATTGGCCAGCAGCAGGGGATAGTGGAAGAAATAACATTACAGAACACGGTATTGAGATGCCAGCAAAGCAATCACCTTATACTTCCGAACAGCAAGGTTCTTGAAAGCCCTATAATAAACCTCACACTCAACAACCCCGTCACAAGAACGGAATTAAGCATCTCTATATCATATAACAGCGATGTCAGCAAGGCTATGGATCTTATACGGGACATCCTGAACAGCGATGATAAAGTCCTTAAATATCCTCCGTTTAAAATATTATTCGAGGATTTGAGCGGAGCTCAATAAAGCTGACCGCACAATTTTTTATCAATCTTAAAGAAAATTTAGAAAGAGACGTACAAAGCGCTATAAGACAAAAAATACGCACTTCTTTTGTTGAAGCAAAAATCGAGATGCCGTTTCAGATGACTGACACACGCGCATACAGGTAGGATAAAGGCAAAAAATTACTACATAATATATGGATTAGGTATATAAAGAATAAATACAGTTTAAACATTCGTGCCGCGCAAGGGTCATATACGGGCTTTATTCAGCCGTCTGCGGCAGCTGATTTAACTTAGCTGCTTTTTATAGCATAAATTATGTCCATGCTGTGCAAAAGAACATATTGATTATTTGTAATTAATTTAATTAACATCTGCCGTAATTTGCTGGATTTTTTTGTACAGCCGCTGTGCGTTAATGATTCAGGCAATATTGGCATAAGCTTAGTCAATGCATTAATATTATAAGCGTATATAGTTTTTATATTCCTTCCGCAGTTATGCTTATGACTCTGACGGCCAGTCTATAATAGATTCCGCTGTATTTTCGCGTATGCCATAAAAATAATACACACATGGATAGACATATATTTCTACTTACTTCAAGGTTCAAAAAAATCAAAACAAACCTTTTAATATTCTGAATATTAAGATATACTTTAAATACAAAAGATAAATCGAGCTCATCAAAGGGGGAATAGCACATGACAGTAGCCGCAAGGACTAAATATATTGATGTTCCCGGAGGTTACATAGGTCTAAAAATTCTCGGACAAAACGATAAGACTATTCCGATCCTCTACGTACACGGCGGACCAGGCGGGAATTATGAATCATTTATGCCAATGGCTGAGAAGCTTGCAAAAGACTGCACTGTGTATATGTATAACCAGCTGGGCAGTGATGATTCAACAAACACAGGGGAAGAATCGCTCTGGATACCTGAGCGTTATATGGAAGCCCTCAACGGAGTCATCGCAAGCCTGAACGTAGAGAAACTCCATATCATAGCCCATTCGTGGGGCGCTATGCTCGCAGTCGAGCATGTTATAAGCAACCCCGGATCTCCGGTAATTTCAATCACCATGGTCAGTCCTTACCTGAGTACTGAAATATGGATACGCGACGCGAAATCAAGGCTGGCGGAATTAAATGCAGAGTACCTCAACACAGTGGAAGAATGCGAAAAAGGCGTATATTTTGACAGCAAGACATATCAGGAAATAATAATGGAATACAATAAAAACTTTCAGTGCCGCATAGACAGGAGCCGCGGCGATGACGTTATCCAGTCCGCTCTCAAGCCAAAAACAGCATCAGGTATGAAAGTTTACAGACATATGTGGGGACCGAGTGAATTCACATGCACCGGCATCTTGAAAGATATGGATGTAACAGCAAAACTGCAGAACATCCGGGTAAGGGTCCTGATCATATGCGGCGTATACGATCAGGTAAAGAAAGAAACCTGCGAATACTTCAGATCCCTTATACCCGGCTCAGTCCGTGTTACTATACCGGATGCGTCACAAACATCATTTATTGAAAATCCTGATGTTTTTATGATGTGCTTACTAAATTCCTTGTAAGCTTCAACTGATATAAAAACATGTTCAGCTATATATAAAACAGTTACTGCCCCGGGGTTACCCGGGGCAGTAACTGTTTTGCGGATGTATTTTTATATAATCTCCCTGTGCTGAATCAATTCTTCCAAAAACTTAGTTACAAGCTTCGATGTCATTGTTTTGCGCCACATCGCGCTTCTGCGGGGATTTACTTCCGCTTTCGCAGTTTCGGCAGCTTCTTGTATAAGTCCGCTGGAAAGTTTTTTCCCCCTGAGCAATGATTCAAGCTTATCAAGATGTACTGGTACCGGTGACATACTGCCTGCTGCTGCGCGAAATTCGTCTATTTCACCATTTTTTATCTCGGCATAGAAACCAATTGATATTCTGGAAAGAGTCAACGCCCTGCGCGAACCCCTTTTATAAAATTTCTGGACAGATCCTTTTTTGGGTACAGGTATAATTATTAAACTAATGAGCTCATTTTCCATCAGATCAGGATCCCTGTAGCCGCGTATGAAATCTTCAAGTCTCATCTCTCTGGTTCCGCTGATGCTTTCAACTGCGACTGAAGCACCAAGAGGAAGCAATATTGAAGGAAGATCAGCCGCACCTGACGCCGTAGCTATATTCCCGCCTATAGTCGCACGGTTTTGTACAGCCGGCGCTCCGCTTCTGAAAGATGCTTCCCAAAGTGCAGGCAGATATTTCTTAACAATACTGCTTCTTATTATTTCGCCATTCGTAGTGCAGCTTCCTATAACTATGGCACCATCTGACAGCGTTATGCCTTTAAGCTCAGGAACCCTGCTGATATCAAGAAGCTTTTCGTATTTAAACCTGCCGTTCCTTAAATCAGGAATTATATCGGTCGCCCCGGCGATAACGGATATACCTCTGTTATCGTCGAGAATCCTCAATGCATCAGACAGGGTCTCCGGGGCAAAGCAGATACTTTCTTTACCGTGCGCCGGAACAGCATTGCCGGAAGAGCAAAGATTTCTGCGCACCGTAAACGTGGAACAATAACCATCAGCAACAGCTTTGTTTATTGCAGCGTATATTTTTTCATATCCGGTGCAGCGGCATATATTTCCGGACAGGGCAATTTTTATATCTTCTTCGGACGGGGACGGATTCTCTTCCAGCAAAGCACGTGCCGCAAGAATCATACCTGGGGTACAGAAACCGCATTGGACGGCTCCTTCTGTTACAAATGCCTTCTGCAGCATATCCATATCGTCCGATGTGCCAAGCCCTTCTATGGTCAGGATCTCACTTCCTGAGGCCTGTGCGGCCGGCACAAGGCATGAGTTTACAAGACGGCCGTTCATAATAACAGAGCATGCGCCGCATTCTCCCTCGCCGCAGCCTTCTTTGGACCCCTTCAGTCCAAGTTCATCACGCAGGATTTCTAGCAAAGTCTTCATAGGGGGAACATCTGCAATGTGAAGCACTCCATTTACAGTAAGTTCTATTTTCATTTCGCTCCCCCCGTCATCTCTTTTTTATTTTTTTCAAGCAGATCAAACAGTTTTTCACCAGTTACGGGAATCGAGCTGCATGGGACATGCGCCGCGTTTTCTATTGCGGCTGTGAAAGCCGGAGCGCCTACATCCATAGGAAGCTCTCCCATTCCTTTTGAACCGAAACAACCTTCAGGGCATGGGTCTTCCAGCAGCTCAATGTTCCATTCAGGAGCGTCCATCGAGGTAGGCACAAGGTATGAGTTCATGTGCGAAGAGGTGTATCTGCCAGACTCATCGATTCTGATATCTTCAGTATGCGTCCACCCTATAGACTGGAGCAATCCTCCGGTAATCTGTCCTCTTGCCTGCACGGGGTTAATTATGCGTCCGACCTCTGCTGCCGCATAAACGTTTCTGGCAGAAGCCTCATAGGTATCCAAATCAACTTCCGCCTCAACAACTGATGCTATCCATGCGTAACCTCTGTACGCATTTCCTTCGAATTTTTCTTCATCCCATATGCTGTTATCGGTAAAATTATTTACTCCGAATGCGTCAAGGCTCTTATGGTCCCGAAGGTATAATTTAGCTATTTCAGCTGTCTTAACATTTTCAGGCAGCTTCATGTTACTGCACCAGGAGAAAAGTTCTTTTTTTATATTTTCGCATGCATCCCTTACAGCCTTGCCTGCATACATAGTCGTGCGTGACGCTACCGTAGGCCCCGTATTCGGAACTTTTGACGTGTCAGGAACTGTATAAATCACATCTTCAGGGGAAACGCCAAGAGATTCTGCCGCAATCATCGGCAGTACTGTCGATGATCCCTGCCCTATTTCCGTACTGCTCGTGTATATACGGAATTTTTCGCCGTCAAAGCTCACCTTTGCTGTAGTGCCCATATTATCCTCTCCGGCACCTGTGAAACCGCCGCCATGCAAAGCAATTGCAACGCCAATGCCTTTCCTTACACGACCTTGCTGCTTCTCGTATAGTTCACGTTTCCTGCGGTAGTCGGACATTTCTGCAGCTTTTTCAAGCACAGCGGAAGCATTGTTGTTTTCTGTAAATTTTTGACCGTAAGGAAAAACGTCTCCATTTTAAGCGTGTTTTTGAGTCTTATATCAAGCGGATCCATCCCTAATTTTGCTGCAGCAAGGTCCATTTGGCGTTCCATGGCAAATATCGTCTGCGGCGCACCAAAGCCGCGGAACGCCCCGTTCGGCGGTGTGTTGGTAGCAACAACACGGCTGTGTATCCGCACATTCGGGACATAATAAGCGCCTGCCGCGTGCAGATGCGCGCGCTGCAGCACAACCCTGCTTAATGTGGTATATGCACCTCCGTCAAGGATTATATCCGCATCCAGCGCAGTAATTTTCCCTTCCCTGTCAAGGCCCATACGGTAGAGGCTTTTTGATGGATGTCTTTTTGTTGAGACAAGAAGATCTTCGGAACGATCAAATATTATCTTTACAGGATGATTTGACTTCATTGCAAGCAATGCCGCATAGGAACCCAGCACAGACGGATAATCTTCCTTACCGCCAAAACCTCCTCCTGTTGCACACTGTTTCACAATGACCTTTTCAGGAGGAAGGCCTGTTACCTTTTGCACCGCATTGTGAACATAAAAAGGACACTGCAGGGAGCCAATCACTTCCACCGCCCCGTTCCCAGGCCATAACCGCCGCCATCCCCTGGGTCTCAAGATAAAGATGTTCATGCAGTCCGGTGGACCAGTTGCCTTCTATAACTGCATCGGCTTTTGCGAAACCGTTTTCGACGTCTCCGCGCTCAGTTAGGTACTCATCGATTATATTGTCGCTGCCCCATATTATTTCTTTGCCTGCAATTGCATCTTCAACCGTAAATACAGGCGTCTGCGGTTCGATATCGGGTTCTATTGCCGCCATTGCAGCCTTCAGTGTTTTTTCGTCCGGAGCTGCTACAAGAGCGACGGCCTGAGAGTAATAATTCACTTCTTCTAAAGCGAGTGCAGGATAGTCATTTCTAACCATTGCAACATAATTTTCTCCGGGTATATCTTTTGCTGTCACGATAACAACAGCAGCCAGGTCCGCAGCTTTATCTTTATTTATCCCCCTAAGTCTGCCGCGCGGGAATTTAGAACGGATTATCCCGCCGACCCAACAGCCTGGGATATCAACATCAGCAAGATACTTTGCCTCACCGGAAACTTTTGCCGGTCCGTCCGTACGCGAAAAAGACTTCCCTATAACCTGAAACCCCGCCATTCGATACCACCGCCCTTCAGTAGAACCTCTTGAACCTGGAGATTAGGGACACCATGGCACCCCCGCTTTTGTCATTTAATACTCACTATTTAAAATCATCGTAAATATTATAATAGTATATTCACTAAAATATATACACTGATACATCATTTTAAAATCATTAAACGACAGGCTGCACCGGTTCACGCCATATTTTGCTTATATATTCCTCAGCTTCGTCAACAAGATTTTGTGAGGACAGGACTCCGCCGCACATTACCCTGCGGCCTCCTACATAAAGTTCAGACAGTCTGCCATTCCTTAACAACTGGAAATCTCCCATTGCTCCGGCTTCAACAGCACCAACCTTCACTCCGCCCATTTCAAACGGACATGAAAGAAGCTCCATTTCCGTATTGGACAAATTATGCACTCCGGCAAGCCAGTCACGCTCGTTTCTGACGGATAGGTCATCATTGCTGGCCTCTCCGTCAGTTCCGACATAAAGCCGGATCCCCATCTCAAGATATTTGCCTACCTCGGCCCGTCCCGCTTTTACACGGTCATTCATGCGCCCGTTTATTACAACTGACATTCCAAGGTCCTTTATGATCTCTTTTTCATGCTTATCGGTCCATACACAGTCGGATAGTATCACATGGTCAAGGTTCTGAATCCTGCCGGTATCAAGCAGCATCTTCAGAACCTCGACAGGACGTTTGCCGTAATTGTCAAGGCATAGCCTGACATCTCCCTCATCCTCGGAAAGATGCATCTGAACCTTCCTTCCGTACTCAAACCCAAGATTTATACCCTTTATGATCCCGTCAAGTGTGTTTGCATGGAAACTATGCAGTGCAGGCGCTATAACCACACCGGGCCCTTCTTCAGAAAGCAGGCCTGCAAAATTGATCTCAGCCTCCTCCGGGGTTTCATAATATGAAAGCTGCGATTCATGTTTGCCTCTGTAGGCACCTTCAGTGATAACATCATAGTTCATGCGCCCGAAGTAAAGCCTTATGCCTACATCGCGGGCAGCGCGTATCACTGCTTTATCAAGCTTGTTGCCGGATTTATTGTGACAATAGAACGAAACCATTACAGAAGTCTCACCAAACGCAAGCATCCTTCCGAACGCACGCACACAGGCATAATAAATGCGTTCATCCGTCATCGACGTACTGTATTTATAAATTGTTTCACGGCACCATTTGGCAAGTTCCCATTCCCTGTCTGCAATTTCCACATAGATCGATTGCTCCGGGTGGGAGTGGGCATTAAATCACCAGGCAAAAAAGCCGCCCCGGAAGGTATCGATACATCCGCCGGCCTGGGCGGCATACCTCTTCCAAGTTTCTTTATAATCCCGCTTGTTCCGTCAACTACTATATAATCCGATGATCCCTCTTTGTCTGCTGCAAATATGATGTCTCTGTCCATAAGATAGATTCCCCCGTAAATCAAGCTTATTAGTATTCAAAAAGATATACCAGATGATCCGCATAATAAAAAATGACCTGAAAACATATGGCCTTAAATATGCTATATGATACCTGCAACCATAGTTTTTATAAAATATTTTCTGCGTAAAATAAATCTACCTGCTATACATTAATGATGTAAGATAATATTGATGTAAAGCAGGAACAATATATAAAAGGGGGTTTTTATATGAAAGAGATAGTTAGCACTGAAAAAGCACCGGCAGCGATCGGACCATATTCCCAGGCAGTAAAAGCAGGCGGGCTTTTGTTCCTTTCAGGACAGCTGGCGCTTGACCCCGAAACAATGGAATAGCGGAAGAAGGCTGCATCGCTTGCCAACTTGAACAGATAATGAGCAATATCAAGGGAATCCTTGATACCCAGGGCCTCGACTTTTCTGACATAGTGAAGACAACTGTTTTCATAACAGATCTTCGCGATTTCGCACACGTAAATGAAGTTTTTAAAAAATACTTCCCCAAAGAAGAGCCGGCAAGGTCATGTGTCGAGGTCTCGCGCCTGCCCAAGGATGCGCTTGTTGAGATAGAGGCAATCGCACTTCTCAAATGACAGGCAAGTGACAAAATCCGTAAGCTCCCCAGCC
>Ga0268359_12192_pt1 | contig 65340 bp, 74 predicted proteins | sample BioMet11_FD_194416 | JGI IMG/M metagenome (GOLD analysis project Ga0268359, IMG submission 194416) | Sewage microbial communities from Oakland, California, United States - Biofuel 11 (PacBio Assembly) | ecosystem: Engineered > Wastewater > Sewage > Unclassified | place: USA: California | collected...
TTAGCCAATTCCTCTTTAATTTTTTCCATACGAGTTTTGGATTGGCTATCAGTTTCTTTAGACAGAGCCTGTTCTTCAATTTGCAGCTTGCAACATACGTCTCTTGCTCTCGTCCAGCTCAGTAGGCATAGAGTCAATTTCCGTACGTAATCTGGCACCTGCTTCATCAACTAAGTCGATGGCCTTATCAGGTTAAAAATCTGTCGTTAATATAACGATTAGACAAGACGGCTGCTGCCACCAAAGCAGCATCCTTAATTCTCACGCCATGGTGAACTTCATAACGTTCTCTTAAGCCACGAAGAATGGAAATAGTATCTTCTACGCCAGGTTCTTTAACCAGTACAGGTTGGAATCTCCGCTCTAAGGCACTATCTGTCTCAATGTACTTACGATATTCGTTAAGAGTGGTTGCACCAATGCAACGGAGCTCGCCTCTTGCCAGCATTGGTTTCAAGATATTGCCGGCGTCCATAGAACCCTCAGAAGCACCTGCTCCGACTACTGTATGCAACTCATCAATAAACATGATGATTTGGCCGGCAGAATCAGAAACGATTTTCAGGACTTTCTTTAATCTTTCTTCAAATTCGCCTCTAAATTTTGCACCGGCAACCAAGGAAGCTAAGTCTAAGGCATAAACAGTCTTATTTTTTAGCATTTCCGGTACATCACCTGCCACAATACGACGAGCTAAGCCTTCCACGATGGCAGTTTTACCAACGCCCGGTTCACCAATTAAAACAGGGTTGTTTTTCTTACGTCTGGACAAAATTTCGATAGTCCTGCGAATTTCATCATCACGACCAATTACAGGATCCAAGGCGCCTTTTCTAGCCTTTTGGGTTAAGTCCTGACCGTATTTTTCCAAGGTTTTCTTGTTTTCGTCGCTATCCTGACCACCTTGGTATTTAGCATAAAAGACTCTATTTCTCTCTTGGTTATGCCGTATTTCTTACACAGATTAACTACTTCTGTGTCGCCATCTTCTACCATGGCGCCTAACAAATGGCTAATGTTAATTTCGCCTTGTCCGGCAGCCTTTTCAGCTAAGCCAAAAACTCTGGCCAGTCCCATACTCATGCTTAAACGGTCTACTCCCTTTACAGAAGGCAGGGACTTGATTAAGTCCTTAGCTTCGTTAGTAAAAGTATTAGCATCAACATTTAAATTTTTAAGCAAATAAGGGAAAAAGCCATCCTTTTGGTCACACATAGCAGCCAAGAAATGCATGGTAGACAGCTCTTGGTTATAATTCATAACTGCTTGCTGTTGTGCATCTCTCATTAAATCTTTGACTTCTTCATTAAAACGTTCTTCTTCCATAATAACCACCTCCGCTAAACTAGCGCTTTCACAAATATATTTTACACACAAAACAGGGATAATCTGCTAAAATGGAGAATAGATAAAAGTACAGTAAATGTTTGAAGGAGGCTTTTATGAATTCTTCCATTATTGTTTATCGTCTTTATGATGTTGCTGACGAAATTAACCTAGAACTGGTAGAAGCTTTGTGGACAAGCAGAAATAAAATTGCTTCTCGTCTCAGACTCCAAAAAATATCACCTCGTTCTATTACCTTTAAGGACCCTCCCGTCCTGGTAGAACTCGGTTCACATGAAATGACTTTTGCAGGTAACGAATATCTGGCAGATATTAGAGCCCGCATTTTTGATATTGGCGTTGTGTCCTTAATCATGCGTCTGGAACTGCCTGATGGCATGAGCTATGAAGAATATGAGGATCTCTCCATCGCCATTGGCAATTTACCTGAAGACATCATTCGCGAATACGTTGATGCTACCTTAGAAACCATTAAACCTGCCTGCAGCAATATGCGTGTTTCCGAATATGATGAGGATTTTACCGTTTACTATTTTCAGGATTACTTACCCGACTGGGACTACGTTCCTATTTTGCTAAAGGATCCTAACCCTGTCAGTCCGGAAACCCATGAAGAAACTTTGGCTAACCGTTTCTCCTACAGTCCCAATGATATAGCTTATTTGACCTGGGACAGCGCAGTAATTTTTGATAAAGCAGGCAGTATGGACTTACCTGATTTACTGGAATTTGCCAATGCTCAATTCCTGGAATTAAGGTATTACGACAATGCCTTGAATGGCGCCATCGACCACTTCTATGATGAGATTGATGTCTTAAATCAAAATCAGGAAACCAGAAAAGTACCAACCTACAGGACAGTACGCAATAAGCTAATGGAACAAATGGCAGATATGAGCGTACTGACCAGCAACATTGATAATGCTCTTCAGCTTACTGAAGATGTTTTCTATGCCAGAATCTATGCTCGCTACATGTTTCTCTTAAGAGCCTCTGATTGGCGGGAAAACATCAGCAACAAGTTAAATGTAATTCAACGTTGCTATACTCTTCTGAATGAAGAAGTTACTACCCACCGGTTCGCCACCTTAGGCTATACTATCGCCGGTCTGCTGGGAGCTGTCTTTCTTGTCCTTCTTCTTGATCTGCTGCGTTAATTTTCTAAGGGAAATGACTTCGGTCTTTTCCCTTTTCTTATTATAGGGGTTAAAGGTCAAAAAGTCAAATACTTTTTAGTTTTTTTGACTTTTAGCTCTGGACCTTGACTTTTGGCTTCTTTGAAAGGAAAATTTTATGAATTCTAACAATCTTTTGTCAGGTTTTACAATTTTACTAGCTTTACAATTTATCTGTACCTGGCTGGTAGGCATAGCTCAGCTTGCTTTCCCCGCTCCTTTGTTAGGTATGATAGTTCTAGCTATCCTGCTCATCTTAAATATCATCAAGGTTGAACAGATAGAAGCCATTTGTACTTTACTGATGGATAAATTAAGCCTGTTTTTTGTACCTGGCGTAGTTAGTTCCATAGTATATATGGATTTGGTAAAGAAAGAAGCTTTGCCGTTATTTTTAGCAGTTTGTCTTTCTACAGCAATTATCATCGTAGGTACCGGCCTCTTTCTGCAATTTCTTTTAAAAATAAAGGAGGCCAAGAAGCATGCCTGATTCGTTAGTTAATTCTCCTATTTTTGGCGTGGCACTAACAGTCATCCTGTTTTATCTGGGAGAAAAATTGTCTGCTTATTTAAAAACTTCTCTTTTGCCGGCCCTCTTCACTTCTTCCCTGGTAATCATTCTGCTCATTGCTTTTACTAATCTCTTTACTTACGAGCAATACGATAAGGGCGGCACTCTTTTAAATTTTATGATGGGACCATCTATTGTAGCCTTGGCACTACCCTTAAAGAAGAACTGGGAAGTGCTTAAAAGCAATCTTGCGATTTTGCTAACCACTACTATTTTTGGTGCTTTGTTAGCTGTTTTCACCAACGTCTACTGTGCCAAGCTTTTTGGCGTATCAGATGTTAGTATTCTTTCTTTGATTCCCAAATCCGTAACAGCACCTATTGCCATGGAGTTATCCGACTATGTGGGCGGTATTCCTCCTCTGACCATTCTGGCAGTTGGCGTGGCAGGTATTTTCGGAGCACTCTTTGGACACAAGTTACTTAAACTAATGGGAGTTACCAATGACATCGCAATCGGCTTTGCCATAGGTACCGGCAGTCACGCCTTGGGTACCAGTACTTGTATTTCCATTAGCTCTAAACAAACCACTTTCTCTTCCTTGGCCTTAGTGCTTATGTCTATTACTACAACTTTACTTGTCCCCATTCTTCTACCATTTCTCAAATAAGAGGTTGATTATCATGTTAGAAATCGGTCAAAAACTTTTGTATGGCCACCTACTACTTTTCATCTGCAGCTTCTTTTATATGGCTTGGTGGAAATCGTCCTTTCAGTCACAGGCTGCTGTCAGCCGTTTAGAAAGTGGTTCCCTGCTATTCTTAACCATGCTAACAGGCTTAGCCTCTATTACCTTTTTACTACTTGGAGTTTTATTTCCCGAAAAAGGTAACTCTTTACCTTTCATCCCTTTGATTTTAGGCGGAGGCGTAATGCTGTATTTATTGGCACTTTATGTATCCTCCCAAAAATATGGCAGACCTGCCACCTCTGAATTGTTATTCATCGTGTTGTGGCTTGTGTTGGAACTGTCTTCCCTGGTAGTGTTGTCCCAGGATGTTTTATCGTTAAATATGACCTTAGCCGGTATCCTCATTACCATTGTCATCTTCCTGATTAACATGGTTTGCTATATGGAGTATTACAAACTAAATGAAAGCCAAAAATTCCTTGTTGGCATGGTTCCTTTAGGTCTGGCCGGTGTTGCGGCTTTAATGGTATCAATACTCATTCTGTCTAAAAATATTTAATAAAAAACAGGTTCTATCCTTCGATAGAACCTGTTTTTTGAAGCCAATTTACTTATTTCTTATACAATTTTTCGCCTAACTTGGCTATCTTTTTCCAATTTCTTATTTCTTGAGCTAGCAAAAAGCCTTGCAATATTCCCACATCTCTATTTAACAGCTTATTATTTACCCCTTTACACAATAACCTTGCTGCCTCAGGAGAAAGTTTATCCTGAAAAAGATTGTTCATCCTAGTCGTTAATTCTTCCAGGTTTTTATAATTAGTTTTATTAAGCTTGCCTGTTTTAACAAAATATCCCAATATGGTTAAACCTTGGGCAAGCTGAAAAACTTGGGTAGAATGCTTTTGGTCCTCAGGCCATTTCGTGGGTGGCACCATGTCAAATAGTTTCTGCCAATTCTTCCAGCAGTACCCGAGAAAATGATTCAACTGCAAGAGTGCAGCTTCTTGCCAGCTGTGTCCTGTTAAATAAGCTAACAGGAAAAAGCATTGATAAGAGTAATGCCCAGCGTGAATATCCTTGTTTATACCTTTAAGCAAAGACTTTTCTTCTTCTAAAAGAAGTTTCTGTAAAAGAGTGCCTTGAGCAATGCCATACCCAGTATTATTAATGTCCTGCCAGCATCTTTGCCAGCTGTGCAAACTTGCTAAAGCACGTAAGGGTTGAACAATAGCCTGGAGATTAATTGCAATCGCTTTATAATCCTCTTTCGGGACAAAGGTTTCAACTGTTTTCCATAAAGCCAGCACTGCCTCCCAAGCCGGCAACAGTAGTACATCGGCATTGGGTAATTCATCCTTCTTCGCTACTATATTTTGTCCTACCAGGATTTTATCAAGCTCATAGTAGAATACTTTCTTTATTTCTGTTTCAGAATTTTCTTCTTTATCAAGATAAGGAAGCTTAGATAGTTCCCCCACCTTATTAGCAGTATTCTTTAAAAGTTCCACGCCTCTTTGAAATTTACTGCGATTTTCCACAAAAACAGGCAGTTTCTGCGCCAAGGAAGTAACATAAATAAGCAAATCACTAATGTTGCCTTTTTTATCTCCAGCTCTATTTCGGAATAGGCTGAGAGATACCTTCCGCCTGTACTTCTCCCTCATCTACCGCCATTTCCACTATTGTTTCAGGAGAAATTTGTAAAAGACAAATTTTTCTATTAATAGTTACGTCAAACAATTTGAGTAGCTCATCGTCAGCAGTCAAGGTTTGTAATTTTTCATCAAACTCAGGAGCAAAACCACTAAGAGTAACTTTTTTCTTAGCTAAGGAAACAGTATATTCATGACGACTGGAAAAACCACCTACTGTTTCACCCATGGTTTTCACGGTAGCCTCATAATTTTTGCCATTTTTTCTAATACGATAAGCCATACCGGCATTAGCCAGCTTATAATCTCTGGTATCGTAATAGGTAGACAGCAGTTTTAAATTTTTGATGCTATCCTTCTGCAAAACCTGCTTGATTAAAGGCATATTCCAAATTTTGCCGTGATATTGTTTGGCAATTAATAGTTTGATTTCCTGCTCTATTCCCTTACTCATGGTAACGCTCCTTCTTAGCCATCAACTAATTAACTTAATATAGACAAATTAAGCGCTGCTCTTTAAGCTATTGCCCAAAAAACAGCGCCTCTTTTTTATTCTTTCATCATATGAAGATTCAAATGAGGATAAGACATGGAAATATTATTTTTCTCATAGGAACGTTTAATTGCTTCCAACAGAGCATAATACCCAGTCCAATAATCAGCAGAGTTTACCCACGCTTTTACCACATATTGAATGTCATGAGGTTGATAGCTGTTTACACTGACAAAAGGTTCGGGATCTTTTAAAAGCACAGGTACAGCATCAATAGCTTCATTAAGAGCGCTTTTTACTGCATCAATGCCATCATCGTAACTAGCACCTACAATCAAATCAATTCTCCGCAATGGTTCTCTGGAAAAATTGGTAATCTTCTTAGTATTCATTTCACTGTTAGGAACATAAATAACACGATTATCCGGTGTAGTCAGAACCGTGCACAAAAGTCCCACTTCTTTGACTATCCCTTCAACGCCTTCTACAAATACATACTCGCCAACTTTAATGGGTTGGGTAATGATAAGCATAATACCACTAGTTAAATTGCCCAAAGCTCCTTGCACAGACAGGGCAATAGCGATACCGAACATACTGAAGACAGCCAGCAGGGAAGCAATAGGGATACCTAGGCTATCAGCCACGATAATAACAGCTACGAAATTTAATACAACTCGCACTACTGTTGTTAAGAAATGCGCCAAGGTTTCATTTTTGCAAATTTTTTCTACCACCTTGGCAACTGGCTGCATGATAAAACGAATAACCGTAGCACAAATAAAATAAACTACAATACCTTCGATAATGTTTCCTAAAGAAAATGAACCTACCTTAAAAGATATGACTTGTTGAATTTCATTCCAGATTGCCATGCCCAATCCATCTCCACATGCTTAATATTTTGTATTTATTTTTCCATCTGAGGTTTTGCTCTGTGTTCCACATTAGCCTTCATTTGGCTTCTAATGTAATCAGTCATCAAGACTCCTACCTCAGAAACAGTTGCCATACCATGTTTTAAATTTTCCTCAAGGAAGGGATATATTTTTTCAATTTGTTCCTTGGTATCCACTAGTTTAAGCATAACAGGCAAATTAATAGGGTCAGAAAAATTAATCAAGAATCTTTTTTCTGCGCCACGAATCTTGCTACCAAAACCACCATCGCACTTAATCATGGTGCAACCGGCAATTTTCAGCTCAATGGCTTTGGTCATAATTGCTTTATACAATGGGCCTTCACCTTTATAAAAAACATCTTCTCCTACATAAATAGTTATCATGGAAAGTTTCACAAATTCTGCCATTTTTCAAGCCTCCCTTTCCGTTCTTTATATTTTTATTGTAGCATTTTCTGCCTTTTTTGGTAAGGCTTCGTTAAGGCTGCCTGTTCTATAGCCCTCCAAATCCAAGGTTACAAATTTAAAGCCAAATTCTTTAAAGCTAGTTATTAATTTCATTTTAAATGGTTCTGCCAAAAGCTTAGGAAAATCTTCTGCACTTACTTCTATTCTAGCTAGATTACCATGACTGCGTACCCTCAAGTGTTTTAGCTTTAAAGGCATCAAAAAAGTTTCTGCCGCCTCTACTCTTTTTAATTTCTCCGTAGTCAGCTCTTCACCATAAGGAATACGGGAAGCCAGGCACGCTGCAGATTCTTTTTGCCAGGTAGCTAGGCCTCTCTCCTTCGACAAGGCTCTAATATCTGCTTTGCTAAGTCCTGCCTGACGCAAAGGACTAACTATCTTTAGCTCCTGCAAAGCCTTCCTGCCAGGTCTGTAGTCTTGGTCATCATCCACATTGGAACCATCTGCAACATAGGCCAAGCCTTCTGCTCCGGCCACTGCCAATAGTTCAGAGAAAATGTTCTTTTTACAATAGTAACATCTATTAGGAGGATTAGCAGCCACGCTTTTATCGTTTAATGGTTTGACCGTCAAAAGCCGATGTTTAACACCTATGCCGGCTGCCAACTCTTGAGCCTCTTGTATTTCCCAGCGGGGACAAAAGGCGGAATCTATGGTTACGGCTAACACTTTGTCACCCAGCACCTTAAAGGCTTCTGAAACTAAGAAAGTGGAATCCACTCCACCGGAGAAACCAATGACTAGACTGCCATATTGTGCTAGTTCTTTATCTAAAGCGACCAGTTTATTTTGCAGTTCCATCCTTTACTACCTCCGGTTTTTTATGTTTCTTATAATTGTGATAGAGAAAAGCACCTAAACAAATGAGCACAAGAATAGCCAGCCAGGAAGCTGCTTTCACCGGATTAAGGTAGGTCACGGTAGCATTTATGGGCGTAGTTCCTCCCAATGCCAGATTCCAGGTTAAGGTTTTGCCATCATCTGATACCTGGGAAGCGTCATTGCTGTCGGTAGCAGTAGGCAGCTTTAGGATAAACTTCAGCTCCATTTGCTTAAACACATTATCCAGCATAAATTTAACTTCCGGTGAAGACATATTAGCAGAAGGATTTAAGTTTAAACCTGTTTTAACGCTAATGGTATCAAACAAAAGGCCTTGTTTAATATTAACCATGGATTTTGGTGCAGTGTCTGTCGGCGTAGGCGCAGGTTCAGGCGCAATGGGCTTATCTTCTTTTTTATTTTTATCTTGATTGTCTTTTTCTTTATTGGTATCTACGGCTTGTTTTAATTTGTCGAAACGGAATGCTTCCAAAACTTTGGAATCCTTGATGTCGCCTACATTCTTGTAATGCTTAAAAGCTTTAAAGCCTGACATATCACCATCTTGAACATCAGTAATAACATAACCATCTTGCTTAAATTCATCTTGGAAAGAACCTAGGACTCCCTTTAAAAGAGGTGCAGTTATCAGCTTACAGCTAACATCGGCAGCACCCCAACGAGAAATATCAAGAGTAATCTCCCCTTTGGCACAGCCACTAAGGGTTATTGCCAAAGCCACTAGCACTGCTAAAATAATTTTTTTCATATGTCCTCCCAGGAAGTTTCCTTTTTACCAAATTAACTTGCACTAAACTTCTAAAGCTAGTAGAATCAAAGTATATATTCCAAGTAGAAAGAAGTGATACAATGCATCCTTTTCAAATAGGTATGGCTGCTGAAGTCAGCGAAGTAGTTTTACATACCAATACTGCCGCTGCCATGGCCAGCGGTACCTTATGTGTTTATGCTACTCCTTCCATGATTTGTCTTATGGAACAAGCTGCCTGCAAGGCCATTGCTTCTTGTTTAGAAGAAGGCATTACTACAGTAGGTGTTAGCATGAGCATCTCCCATGATTCTGCAACTCCTGTAGGAAAAACAGTTACTGCAAAAGCAGTTTTAACAGGTGTTGATGATAGGAAACTTACCTTCAAAGTTATTGCCAGTGATGATTATGGCGTTATCGGTCAAGGTATGCACGAGCGTTTCCTGATTAACTCCGAAAAATTCCTGACTAAATTAAAAGCCAAAAAAAGTTAACGGACGAGAGCTTTCATTACCATGACGTTGCTCACTACTCCCACTCCTCCGGGAACAGGAGTATAGGCACTTGCTTTAACATGGGCTCCGTGGGTAAGATCGCCCACGATTTTTCCAGCTACGGCATTAATGCCTACATCTACAAGCACTACGCCTTCCTTAACCATGTCTTCTGTTACAAAATTAGCTTTACCTATAGCAGCAACAATGATATCTGCCTGTCGTAATATGTCAGGCAGATTTTTTGTTTTTGAATGGCAAATGGTAATGGTAGCATTTTCCTTCAGCATCAGTAAGGCCAATGGTTTGCCAACCACGTTACTTCTCCCTAAAATCACTACATTCTTACCAGCCATTTTTATATCATAATATTTTAATATTTCCAAACAAGCTTGGGGAGTACAAGGCGCCAGTTCAGTGCATCCCAAAAACAGTTCTCCGGCATTGGCAGGACTAAGGCAATCTACATCCTTGGCCGGGTCTAAAATGCTGCATAATTTTCTACTATGCAGATGCGCCGGAAGGGGCATAAAGGGTAAAATGCCTTGTATTGTAACATCAGCATTAAGTATGCTTAATGCTTCTTCTGCTTCTTTTTGAGTAGCTACGGCAGGTAAATTAACCTGCCTAGTTTTAAGGCCCAGGCTATGAGCCAAGCGAATTAACCTATCTCTGTACACTAACGAAGCGGGATCTTCTCCCACTAAAAAAGTAGCCAAGGTATATTCTTTTTGTGCAAATTTTTCCTTCAGCTCATTTTTAATTTGTTCAGCAACGGGTTTGCCATACATTATAATTTTTTCCATAACGTACTCCTTATTACAAGAAATCAGCGCCACAAGCAATCAGAATTGGTCAGCTACTAGGAACAGTGGTTCGCTGTTTCCACTTAGCTACGCTTATCAGCTTGCTTCGTGGACAGCTATCACATGGCCGGTTCCAATTGCTCACTATGTCGCTATGCTCCTTGTTCGCAAGGAAGCCGGCTCAACAACGTAGATGACCGATTATAATCGTTTGTCTATCTGAACCATACTTCTACTGTATCGTCTTCTTTTAATATTGCCCCCGGACCCGGATTCTGTTTCCAAGATATACCACTACCACGAGGAATTAAGGATAATTTCCCTTGTTGCAAAATAGCAGCAACCTGCCGCATATTATAGCCTGCCAGATTAGGCAGCTTTACTTTGCCATTTTCCAAAAGTGTCATTTGCGGCAGCTTAGCTTCTCCGGCTTGTTAGGCAAAAGCAAAGATTCTACAGAAGGAAGTCCTGTAGCATCACTTGGCTGAATACCTTTGGCTACCAAAATTTGTTGCAGTGTGTCGCGGAAGATAGGTGCGGCAACCTGAGAACCATAGAAGGCTCCTCTGGGTGAATCCAGCATGATAAGCATAGCGTACTTAGGATTATCACTGGGCACAAAACCTACGAAAGAAGCAATATAGAGGCCCGGCGTATAGCCGCCACCTTTAGCCAGTTTTTCTGCAGTACCGGTTTTACCGGCAATTTTATAGCCCTTGATTTGAGCGGTTTTGCCACCGCCTTCAGAAACCACTTTTTCCATCATAGTCCGCATTTCACTAGCTACTTCCGGTGTAATGACATCACGGACGATTTCTGTCTTGCCAGCTTTAATAACTTGCCGGAAGGAGCAACGACTTTATCTACGATATAAGGTTTTAATAAATGTCCACCGTTAGCAATGGCACAAATAGCTCTCAGCATTTGAAGAGGTGTTACGGCAATACCCTGACCAATGCCCATGGTAGCAACATCAGAAGGAACCATGTCGTCAGGGTTGTATAAGATGCCCGCTTCTTCCCCTGGCACATCACTGCCGGTAGGAGAACCAAAACCAAATTTCTTGGCATACTCTGTTTCTCTCTTACCACCAAGTTGCAAACCTAAATGAGCCATACCGGTATTCAGGGAATATTTAATGATATCAGTAAAGGTAACATTACCCAGGCCGCTGCCATCCCAGTTACGGATACGTCTGCCACCTACATCAATAGAACCTAAATCATTAAAGGGAGTAGTGGGCGTAATAATCCCTTCCATCAGTCCTGCACAACCCATAATAGGTTTGAACACAGAACCTGGTTCATAAATGATAGCAACTGCTCTGTTAATAAAATCTTCTGCGCTGCCTTTATAAAACATGTTAGGGTCAAAGGTAGGACGAGAAGCCATACCTAAAATTTCTCCGGTATTCGGATCCATTAAAATTGCTGCTGCGCTGGCACAGTGTGTTTTGTTCATGGCATCATCCAAGCTACGTTCCAAAATAAATTGCATTTTGGCATCAATAGTCAGCTGTACCGTATTCATCTTAGGACTTTCTACCTGGTTAAGGCCGGATTGTCCCATCCTGTTACCTTTAGCATCAAAGAAATTACCATGCTTGGATTCCTTACCTTTAATCAGGCTATCCAGAGAAGCTTCAATACCTTCCAAGCCCTTATCATCAGTACCGACAAAGCCCAGAACCTGGGCTGCTAATTTATTTTTAGTATAATAGCGCTTACTTTCTTCCTGAAAATGAAAACCATTAAGCTTTTCTTCTTTAATGACATCAGCAACTTTTTGTGCTTCTTCCGCTTCCATGGTTCTCTTAATCCAGGTAAAACGTCTATGTGGCTCCGAAAAAATACTATACAGTTCTTCTGCCTTCATACCCAAAATTGGTGCTAGTTTTTGAGCTGCTACATCTCTAACGTTACGATTGGGCAATTTACCACCAGGCCAGTATTCGGCAATATCATCCATGCCTTCCGGATCAACGTACAAGGATTGCTGATAATGCTGACTGCCAGCTCTTCTCCGTTACGATCCACAATACTGCCTCTGGGAGAAATTTCCGTATACTCTCCCATGATTTGCTCCATAGCCTCTTTGGCCAAAACATTGCCTCTGATGATTTGCAAATAAAACAGACGACCAATAATCAGTAATACCACCAAAAAACTAAGCATGAATATTTTAACGTTACGTTTTTTGCAGTGTTCTATGGTAAAAATATTTTCTGGCTTAGCTAAGCGATGTTCCATTCTACTGCGAAAGGTGGATCTATCTTGCATTAACGCCACCTCCCTTGAGAATAAGGAGTACGTCTGGCTTTGTTATTACGCAAGAAGGCCGGTTTGGACAGTTCTTCTTCTTTAGATTTTTGTATTTCTTTTCTATAGACAGAAATAACCAAGCCTACGGCAGCTAAGGTAACAATCAGAGATGTGCCGCCATAACTAATAAAAGACAAGGGTACGCCAATAACAGGCAACAGTCCGCAAACCATGGCCATGTTGGCAACAGCCTGCCCTACTACAAAGAAATTAACACCTGTTACCAAAAGAAACCTGCCCGGTCCGTAGTGTTTTGGCCTATTCTATAAATAGCCATAGCCAGCAGAATGAATAAGGCAATTAAGCCCAGAGCACCGAAAAATCCCCATTCTTGGCAGAAAATAGCAAAAGCAAAGTCTGTATGTGCTTCCGGCAAAAAGAAGAATTTGCCGGTACCCATACCGAAGGAGGTACCAAACCAGCCGCCGCTGCCAATAGACACAAAAGACTGCACAGCCTGATAACCATTACCTTGAGGATCTACCCAAGGATTAAGCCAAATTAATACTCTGTTTAAACGATAGGGTGCTTTGGCAATCGCCAACACTACTACCAATAACCCTGCCCCGCCTAAAAAGCTACTTCCTTTAAAGGCAAGCCTGCAATGATATAAAGAATTATCATTAAGCCCATAATGATGCCGGCAGTTCCCACATCCGGTTGCACAGCTACCATCAAAGTAAGAATACCCGCTTCAATAAAAGCCATGTTAACTTTGGTTTTATGCAAATGTGGCTTCTGGCCCTTGTCCATCAAGTGGCCTAAATAACCTGCACCCAAAATCAAAATAGCCAATTTTACAAATTCAGAAGGCTGCACAGAAACAAAGCCTAAATTCAACCATCTCTGAGCACCCTTGGTAGTACGTCCAAAAATATCTACTGCCAACAGAGCAACAAAGGCAAGAAAGAAAATCAAATGCTTCTTAGCCAGCCAGCTATGGTAATCTGTTTTCCAACCAATGAACCACATGGCCACAAGGCCACCTAGGCCAAAAATAACATAACGAAATAGATAGTAATAGCCGTTGTTAAACATGGCATCAGCTACTACAAAGCTTGCACTAAAAATATTTACACCACCCAAGAGCATTAAAATACCCACCAAGGTAAGCATGGCATCTCTCGGATTGTCCCAAAATAAAAACTGTTTCCGCATTTTATCTCCAATTCACTTAAAACTCAACTTCGCAAAAATTAATCTTTTTACCTAAAGCACTAAATTTCTTTTCATATTCTGTCTGTACTTCATTTTCATAAGTACTATGATGCAAGTCATTGGTTTGAGCTATAAGCTTTAGGCCAAAGTTCTTGAATTCTTCTAAAGAAAAAGCAAACAAGGCATCATTATCTGTCTTAAAGCGCAGATGTCCATGAGGCCGCAGGATTTGCTTATATACAGCTAAAAAAGTATGGTAAGTTAAGCGTCTTTTAGCATGCCGGGCCTTGGGCCAGGGATCGCTAAAATTCAAATATAGGCAATCCACTTCTCCCGGCGCAAACCATTCTACTAGGTGAGCTCCATCGCCACACAGCATTTTTACATTAGTGAGCTTTTGCTCTCTAATTTTTTTTACGCCATGGTAACAGATTTCTCTTTGCACTTCTAAGCCCAAAAAACCTTGGTCAGGATGGGCAACTGCCATGCCTGTAATAAAAGCTCCTTTGCCGGAGCCTATTTCCAAGGATAATATTTGTGCTCCTACCAATTCTCGCCAGTGACCACTTTGTTCTGGCCAAATTAGCTTCAATTAGTTCCTTACCACTGTAATCAGTTAAAGCCTCTGCAATCCTAGGCTTCTTTCTTAAACGCACTGTGGTAACCTCCCATAAATTAATATAGAGAGGACTAACCCTCTCTATATTTTATTTACCTTTCTTTGGTCCTAAATCATATTTTTGTAAATACCTATACAAAGTTACTCTGCTTACATCCAGCATGGTAGCCAGTTTACTAATGTTACCACCAGCTTGCTTCCAGGTAGCAATGAAGGCATCTTTATCATGCTTCCAGGATTTCTCCATAGTGTGATCACCGGGCAGCTTAATGTTTTCACTTTCAATAACACTACCTACCGTATGGAAGAAGGCTTGCTCAATAACGCCTTGCAATTGCTTAATATTGCCGGGCCAGCTACAGCTGTTTAAAAGATCAAGGGCCGGATGGGACAAAGTCTTGGCAGGCATGTTATGCCTAATGGCAAGCTCTGTCAAAATATGGTTAGCAATGATTTCCACATCTTCTATTCTTTCTCTTAAGGGAATAACTCTGATAACCGTACCATTCACAGCGTCATACAAGCTTTGAGAGAAGAGACCCTTATCGGCCAGTCTCTTTAAATTAGAATCACAAGCAGAAATAATTCTTACATTAAACTTTCTCTTGGCCTTACTCTTAGGATCCTTAACACCATTCTTTAAGGCAGAAGCAATTTTATCGCCAATGCCAAGAGGCAATTTTTCAATTTCATCCAAGAAAAGAGTGCCACCATTAGCTAGTTCCAGCTTACCTGCACTGGATTGGTTATCGTTGCCCTCAACTGAGCCAAAGAATTCCTTAGCCAGCTCTTCCTCCGGGCCTTCATGGCAACGCACAGTAATAAGCGGTGCAGCAGCTCTAGGGCTGGCTTGATGTATACCATGAGCCAGTCTTTGTTTGCCTGTACCCGGTTCACCTTGGAGCAGAATATTATTATCACTGCGAGCCACCCTGGCAGCCTTATGCTGCAAGGTTTGGAACTCCGGTGAATTACCAACCATACTGTATAAGCTATAGCGAGAACTATAGCCGGTAGCATGAGCAATGGTTGTTTTTAAATCTTCAATAGACATGGTAATGATAACTACACTGTCAATCTTACCGGCAGCCTTCACCGGCAAAACAGACGTAACATCTTCATAGGTTCTTTCCTGGGTAATCCAGGTAATTTCCTTGCGAATGGTGGTCTTCCCCTTTAAAGCTTTATCAATGGGGAAATGCTCATAATTCAAGAATATTTCATCTAAGCGGTTGCTGTTCTCCAAGCGTTTTTTACCATTGGCATTACTATACAAAACATTGCCTTGTTTATCCAGCCAATAGATAGCAGCCGGAATTTCTTCTGCAATAATTTCATTTACTTTTTTATTATCCAAAACATTAAGGAAGTTTTCCAAAGAATACTTCATGGTCATAAGGAGAGAGAGCAAAATATCATAAGGCAAATCGTTTTGATCCATGGAGAAGAAGGAAATAATATAACGGGTATGACCCTTTACAATAACAGGAGCACTACAAGCGTCACCGGAATGACAGCCCCTGATCCACATCTCAGGGCCAAACATTAAGAAAGGTACATTATGACTTCTGGCTACGCAAAAGCTGGAAGTGCCAATATCTTCTTCCAAAAGGCGCATACCTTGAATATCTTCTATACTTCTTTGATAGAAAGGCAAGGCATAATTTTTAATAGCATAGCCTTCTTCATCAATAAGAAGCATGCTTAAATTATGGGTATTAAAATACTGCTTATTTTGTTCAAATAAGCCATCAGTATATGCTACAACCTCAGCATGAGTTTGTTGTTGGATTTCTATTGCTCTTTAGTCAGCCTATGTCCCTTTGGCATCGTCTCATGAGGCAGCTTTCTGGCGGCACAACGTTGCCAGGATTCTGCCACCCAAGGATGCACGTTGGGATCCAAAATTCCCTCATCGATAAACTTGTTGTAATAGCTAACTAGTTTTTCCTTATTTCTTCTCTCTCTGATCATCCCATAACCTCCCTAATATTTCTCATCTTGTGACCTCGTTTTATTTACTGCCGGCCAGCACTCTCTTTGCTCCGTAATAATGTTGTCGCCAGTACTCATCTCTAAGTCCGCAAAGCTGTACGCCACGTGAGGATGTGGCATTCCAGAACTTACCCTGCCCTGCGTAAATACCAACATGGGAAGCTCCCGGTTCATAGGTGGAAAAGAAAACTAAGTCTCCCGGTTGGAGTTGACTTTGGGAAACAAACATACCCTTTTCGTATTGCTGATCTGCGGTCCTGGGCAGAACTGCATTGTGTTGCTTAAAGACATATTGGACATAACCGGAACAATCAAAAGCCCTAGGTGTGGTTCCCCCAAAACCATATGGCACACCTCTGTACTTAGAAGCCGTTCTAACAATGGCATCCCCGGCAACACCCTTTAAGCCTTCTTTCTTAAAAGCGGCCTCCAAAAGAGCTTTGTAGGTTACATCGTCTACCTTACCTGTAGCTTTCAGTTTGTTTTTCTTTTGAAAGTCTCTTACCTGTCTGGATAACTCGTTGGTATATCTACCTGAGGTAGGTGTCCTAACACCAATGGTGTTTAATTTAATCTGAACTGTTTTAACCTTCCAGCCCTTATCTCCCACCTGCAAAGTTGCAGATGTGGCTGCTAAAACCACGTGTGGTAAGAATAAGGCCACCAGAAATATCACAGTAAAAATTTTTAGCTTAGTGATCCGCATTGATCCGACCTCGCTTTGGTTTTTTTAGTATTCCATATTGGTATAAACATCCCAGTCTGTCAGCTTGGACAATTGTTCCATAGCTTCTTCCAATTCCCTGAGAAGTCTAGCTTTATCCTGAGGCAAGGTTCCCCCTATGGGAACATAATTAGAAACATGATTGCTTCTAAACAAAATATGATGCCCAGGCTTAACCTCAAGCAAGGAAATCATGGTATGCAATTCTTTAGCCAATCCCCAAGGAGACAATAACTCAAAACCGCCACCTTCGTACTTAGCCAGCATTTCTGTTCCCTTATATAGCCTAAGGGTAAGGGCGCTTAACATGTTGGGTTGAATGGCATTAATAGCCTTAGCCGTTTCCTTAGCATGGCGCTCACTGCCGGTTGCACCACCCAAACCAGAGATAACCATCATAGACAACTTCATGCCGCTTCTTACGATTTTTTGTCCGGCTTCTATGGACTGCTCTTGGTTGACACCTTTTTTTACTTCCTTTAACAGCTCACTGTCTCCTGTTTCCATACCGTAATAAGCCATTTTAAGGCCGGCTTCATAGAGAGCCTTTAGTTCTTCATCGCTTTTGTGCAAGATATCCAAAGGCCCGGCATAGGTAGTTACTCTTTGCAAATTAGGAAAAGTCTTGTACAGAACAGCCAAAATCTTCAGCAGCTTGTCTGTGGGCAACACTAAAGCGTCCCCATCGGCCAAAAAGATTCTACGGACATAGAGCTGCCCTACTTTAGCTGCCATGGCAATCTGCGTAGAAATCTCATCATCTGAACAAACCTGAAACTTTACACCCTTATACATGGCACAATAAGTACATGTATTATGGGCGCAACCACGGGTTAAGCGTAGGATAAAACTACGGGCTTCACTAGGTGGTCTGAATACCGGTGTATCATAGTCGTCAAAAAACATTTTTTTCTCCTTAAATATATTTACAGTTTTCTTTTATTTATTGCTTAAAAATTTAAAAGCTAACACTTTTACACCTAACATTATAATATATTTTACACATTTTTACATTCTTTTTTGTAAACTTTTATAAATTTATGCTTGTAATACAACAAAGTTGTAAAACTACCTATAAGTATAGTATTTATCACTTGTTTTTTGATTTTCAACATTATATAATCTTTCTGTCGAGTTGTTGACATATATTAGGTTAGAGGTGAACTGAATGTCTGCTCAAGAATGTACTTTTGTCGGTGGTGCACATGTACCACCCAGTAAATCCTTAACCGATAAAGTTGCCATCGAAAGGTGTCCCGCTCCTGCTATGGTTTATATTCCTATGTCTATGCACATAGGCAAACCAGCTAAAGCTATTGTTAAACCAGGAGATAAGGTTACCCTAGGTCAAGTTATCGGTGAGGCCGGCGGTTTTGTAAGCAGCGCTGTACACGCTAGTGTTAGTGGTACGGTAGTTGGTATACAAAAACGTTACATGCCAATGGGCATGATTTCTGATTGCGTTGTTATTAAAAACGACGGATTAGACACACTGTGCGCTGATATTAAACCTCGCACAGAAGCAGAAATTACTCCTGAATTGATCAGAAGTGAACTGCAAGCGAAGGGCATAGTTGGTATGGGCGGTGCTACTTTCCCGACCCACGTAAAATATGCTCCTCCTAAAGAAGGTGCTCGTCCCATCGACACCATCGTTTTAAATGGTATCGAGTGTGAACCCTATGTTACTTGCGACCATCGCACCCTTCTAGAGTCTACGGATGATATCATCCAAGGCTTAAAGTATTTCCTTTTGGCTTCCGGAGCAAAAAAAGGTATTATTGCCATCGAATCCAACAAGCCTGATGCTATTGCTCTCATGGAAAAGAAAGTTGCCAATGAAGCTAACATCGAGGTTGCTGTATGTGCGGAAAAATACCCTCAAGGTTCTGAAAAACATTTGATTTATGCTACTACAGGCAGAACTGTTCCTGACCGTGGACTTCCCGGTGATGTAGGTGTTGTCGTAGACAACGTAGGAACTGCTGTTGCTGCTTGCAAAGCAATCAGAGACAATATTCCTCTCTACGAGAGAGTAGTAACCTGCAGTGGTGACGGCGTTACCAAACCAGGCAACTATATTACTCGTATCGGTACCCTTTATAGTGATCTGCTAGCATGTGCCGGCGGAGCTAAGGGCGACCCTGGCAAGATTGTTTCCGGTGGTATGATGATGGGCTTTGCCGTAAATTCCTTAGATTACCCTGTAATCAAAGGTACCGGTGCAGTCCTGATTTTCAATCAAGATTCTCCCTTTAGCAAGCATGTTCCTGAACATAATTGCGTGCGTTGCGGTCATTGTGTAGAAGCTTGTCCTATGGGCTTGGAGCCAACCGTAATTGTTGATTACATTAAGAAACAGGATTGGGATGGTGCTGAATCAGTATTTTGCCACGCTTGCGTGGAGTGCGGTTCATGTGCTTTCTCTTGCCCTGCTCATATTCCTTTGGTGCAATATATCCGCATGGGTAAACAATTTATCGGCGGTAAAGGAAATGGCGGTCACAACCCGTTCTACAAGCTATAAAATAATCTATTGTGAAAGGATAAATGATAAATATGGAACCTATTAAAGAACCTAAACCTTTGGTTCTCCTTTCCTCATCACCACACATGCATAGCAGCAATTCTATTGAAGGCGCAATGCGTGATGTTATTTTGGCATTAGTTCCTGCTATTATCGCAGCTATTTATTATTTCCGCGTTGGAGCTGTAATGGTCATGGTCAGCTGTGTTGTTTCTGCCGTGTTCTTCGAGTTCCTGGCCGAAAAAGTGATGAAGAAACCTGTAACAATTAAAGATGGTAGTGCCGCTGTAACAGGCCTACTATTAGCAATGTGTTTACCCCCCACCTTTACTGTGGGCTTATCCATTGTTGGCGCTATGTTCGCCATCGTTTTGGGCAAGATGATTTTCGGTGGCTTGGGCTGCAATATTTTTAACCCTGCTCACTTGGGCCGTGCAATTTGCCTATCTTCCTTCCCTCAACAAATGACCACCTGGGTTATTCCTGCTACTGCTATAGCCGCTAAGGGCGTGGATGCAACCACATTTGCTACTGATGCTGTTTCTACTGCAACCCCATTAAGCATCATGAAAATGGCTATGCAAACTCCGGAAGCATTTAAACAACTACCTTCCATTATGGACATGTTCATGGGCAACATCGGTGGTTCTATTGGTGAAACCTGTGTACCTGCTCTCATCATCGGTGGTATTTATTTAATCTACAAGGGTCACATTGACTGGCGTATTCCTGTCTTCTATCTGGCTACCGTAACTGTAATAACCGGTATCTATGGTACTATAATGGGTTATCCCAGCCTCTTCCCTCTGTATCATCTGTTTGGAGGCGGCCTGATGATCGGTGCTTTCTTCATGGCAACTGATTGGGTTACTTCTCCTATTACAAACAAGGGTCGTATTATTTACGCTATCGGCCTTGGTCTTTTAACTTCACTCATTCGTTTACGCGGCAGCTACGCTGAAGGCGTTTGCTACTCCATCTTGATGATGAACATGTGTACTCCTATGATTGATAGATTCGTACGCAAAGTTTCCTTTGGAGGAGGTGCCAAGAAATGACAATGGGTCAAATCATAAAAAAGCTCACCGTTCCTCTGGTGGCAATTTGCTTGGTATGTTCTTTCTTGGTAGCTTATGCTCACGATGCAACCAAAGCTACTATTGCTAAAAAGGCTGCTGACGATACCAAAGCTGCTTATGCTATGGTATTCCCGAACGTAGGAGACTTAACTAAAGAAAAGGCTCCCGCTCCCAGCAAGACTAACTTAATTAAAGATATTCAATGTTCTAAAAAAGACGGTAAAGTAAATGGTTATATTTATACCGTTACTCCTTCCGGTTACGGCGGACCCATGGAAGTCATGGTAGGTATTGGCTCTGACAACAAGATTACCGGTATCAAAGTGTTGCAACACGGCGAAACTCCTGGTCTTGGTGCAAAGAGTACTGAACCTGAATTCCCTAAAGAGTTTGTTGGCAAGGAAACAAAGTCTGAAATAAAGGTCGTTAAATCTGGTACTCCCAAAGCTGATGAAATTAAAGCCATTACTGCTGCTACCATTACTTCCAGAGCAGTAACTTCCGGCGTTAATGCAGCTAGAGACCACTACATGAAAAACTTTGCTAACGGAAAGGGCTGATAAAAATGCTAAAAGAACTAACTAAAGGTATTGTAAAAGAGAACCCGCTGTTTGTTCAGTTAATCGGCGTTTGCCCTTCTCTGGCAACAACAAGTTCTATGACTAACGCACTAGGTATGGGCGCTGCTTTTACCTTCGTGCTGATTGGCTCCAATATAGTTATTGCAGCTATTAGAAAATTTGTTCCCGACCAAGTACATATTCCCTGCTACATTGTAGTTATTGCTTCCTTTGTAACTATCTTGGAAATGATCATGAACGCTTATGTTCCTGCGTTATATGCAGCTTTGGGCGTATTCGTTCCCTTAATCGTTGTTAACTGCATCGTGCTGGGCAGAGCTGAAGCTTTTGCTCATGATCACGGTGTCCTTGATTCCTTGGAAGATGCTATTGGTATGGGCATTGGTTATTCCATCGCTTTAACCGCCATTTCTTTCTGCCGTGAATTGATTGGTTCCGGCAAATTATTTGGCAACGTAGTACTAGGTTCCTTCTATACACCGGTTTTACTCTTTATCATGCCGGCTGGTGCCTTCATTACTATGGGTTTCGTTTTCACACTTGTTAACTATTTACGTCAGAGAGGAGCTGAGCAATAATGGATAGTACCTTTGGTATTATATTTAGTGCTGTATTCGTATCTAACATTATTTTGTCCCAGTTCTTGGGCTTGTGCTCTTTCCTAGGCGTATCCAAGAGCTTTAAAAACTCCGTTGGTATGTGCGCTGCCGTTTCCTTCGTAATGTTTTTGGCTACTGCACTTGCTTATGGAATTTATCATGGTATTCTGGTTCCTTCCGGTCTGGAATATTTAAAGACTTTGGTATTTATCTTAGCTATTGCTGCTTTGGTACAGTTAGTTGAAATGTTTATGAGAAAGAATATGCCCGGTTTACATAAAGCCATGGGTATTTATCTTCCCTTGATCACTACCAACTGCGCTATTTTGGGTGTAGCTTTGATTAACGTAACCAAGGATTATGGTTTCATTGATTCCATGGCTAATGCTGTTGGTATTTCCTTAGGTTATACCATGGCCATCCTGCTCTTCTCTTGCATTAGAGAACGTATTGATGAAAGCCAGCTTCCCAAATGCATGAGAGCTTTGCCGATTGCTTTATTAACTGCCAGCCAGATGTCCATTGCCCTAATGGGTATGAGCGGCATCCATTAAGAGAGGAGAATTAATATGTCACCTGTTGTTATAGCTGTAATTGTTATTACCCTCCTCGGCTTGGCTTTTGGTCTGATTTTGTCTGTAGCAGGCAAAAAACTCGCCGTGGAAGTTGATCCTCGTATTGAACAGATTCTTGCCTTATTGCCCGGCGCTAATTGCGGCGGTTGCGGTCATGCCGGCTGTGCTAGTATGGCTGATGCCATTGTTAACGGTCAAGAAGCAGATGCATCCAAATGCGCTGCTTGTGCTGAAGACAATAAGAAAGCTATTGCTGCTGTTATGGGCAAAGCTGCCGCTGACGGACCTAAGGTTCGTATGATTCCCAGATTACATTGCAACGGCTGCACTGCTAACCGCGAAAAGGTTAGCAACTATCAAGGTATTCATAACTGCTATGTAGCAGCTAAGACTTTGGGTGGCCCCGGCCAATGTGACTTTGGTTGCTTTGGTTATGGCGCTTGTGCTGATGCCTGCACCTTCGGTGCACTCACCATCGGTGATAAAGGTCTTCCTGTTATCGACTATGACAAATGCGTTGGTTGCGGCAATTGCGTTAAAGCTTGCCCTCAACTACTTTTGGAAATGGTTGATTCCACTAAGAAGGTATTCTTACAATGCAATAACCGTGAAAAAGGCAAGCCTGCCATGACTAATTGCAAGGTATCCTGCATTAGTTGCGGTATGTGTGCCAAGAATTGTCCTAAGCAAGCTATTACCATGGAAGATGGTGTTAATGGTAGTATTCCTGTAATTGATTATGACAAGTGCGTTGGCTGTGGTCTTTGCGTAAGCAAGTGCCCTCGTCACTGCCTAGTCAAAGTTCAGCCTATCACAGCTGATGCTCCTGAGGCTAAGGAAGACAAACCTAAGCTGACCGGTTGTGAAGCTTGCGCTATGAAAGACAGTTGTATCAGTGCAGAACAAAAAGCTGTAGATAACAAATAATGAAACACTTTTTCACCTCTGTAATGATAATAAGCAGCCTGCTAATAACGGGCTGCTTTTTTCAACAAAAAGAATATAGCGATACCCGCTTTTTGATGGATACCTTGATTAAGATTACGGTCTATGGTCAAGACAAAAAAGCTTTGGAAACAGCAACTACAGAAGCCTTTAAGGTCTTTAAACAGATAGCCGATGCTACTGATTCGTACGAAGGACACTTAGAGGATGATTTGTATGCTCTAAATGCTAAGGCCGGCAAGGGACCCTTTAAGGTAAATCCGACGCTCTTAGATCTTTTAACTAAAACAGAAGCCTTTCATCATAAACAAATTAATTTGGCTTTGGGCAAGGTCATTGCTATCTGGCAGGCTCATGGCAAAACTAAAACTGTTCCTAGCAAGGAAGAAATTCAGACAGCCCTTACCACAGCCAAGCCAGATGCCTTCACTATTAATGAAGTAGATGGTACGGTAACACTGGCACCCAATGCCAGCTTGGATTTAGGTGCGGTAGCTAAAGGCTATGGCGTAGAAGCCGCTGCCAATGAATTAAAAAAACATCCTGAGGTGGAGGCTGCCTTGGTCAATGGCGGTGGCAATATAAAAGTCATTGGCACCAAGAAAGATGGCAAGCCCTGGCGCATCGGTATTCAAGACCCCAGGGACAACCAAAAGCTGTTGGGAACCCTTGCTTTAACTGCCAATATGGCAGTAGCTACATCCGGAGATTATCAGCGGTATTATGAAGTAAACGGCGTACGCTATCATCATATAATTGATCCTGCTACAGGCTTTCCGGCCCGAGGTACTATTTCGGCCACTGCCGTAACCACCTCTGCGTATGTGGCAGATTATTACTCTACCCTGCTTTTTGTACTTCCTAAGGAAGAAGCAATTAAGCTGGTAGAAAGTACCGATGATTTAGAAGCTGTTATAAAAGATGATCAAGGCAATATTTATATTTCCCCAGGTCTTAAAGATAAATTTAGTTTGGCAAAGTAAGGAGCATGCATGCGTAAAGCAGATTATCTAGTATTAGTTGCCCTTGTGCTTATAGCCGCTTTAGGCTACGGTTTATTGGCTTTGCGGGGTAACTCTTCCAATAAAATTCTCATAATTAAACATGATAACGCTATCGTAGAAAGGATTGCTCTCAAAGGCGTACAAGCCGAGACCAAACTATCTATTCCCGTAAAGGATGGCACCATCAAAATTCGCTATGATAAAAATGGTGCCTGGGTAGAAAGTTCTCCTTGTCCTGATAAGATTTGCGTACATCAGGGTAAAATTACCAAGCCAGGTGAAACAGCAGCCTGCGTTCCTGAGAAGGTTCTGCTTGCCATAGAAGAACCGGCAAAGGAGGCAGAGCATGATGCCATCATCAAATAAGCTGGCTTTAAGAGAGCTTACCCAAATGGGTATCTTGCTCGCCGGAGCAATTGCACTGAGACTCATAGAAAATACTTTGAGCTATTAATGCCTCTGCCGGGAGCTCATTTAGGGCTGGCCAACTGTATTACCATAATCGTGCTTTATTTGTATGGTCCTAAGAAAGCTTTTCTCTTCTTAACTGCCAGAATTATTTTAGTAGGACTTTTGTTTACGGGATTATTAACGCCCGGCTTTTTAATCGGGTTGGGCGGTGCCTTGTTTAGCTTTCTGATTATGGCCTTAGGCAGTAGCCTAGCAGTGCTTTCTCCCGTAGGGATTGGCCTTTTAGGGGCTTTTTTCCACAATGTGGGACAAATACTGGTGGCCATGATTTTGATGCACACTACGGCACTTTTAAGCTATTTGCCGGTGTTAATCCTACTAGGTATTCCTACCGGTTTCTTTACCGGCTTCTTAGCAAAGTTATTTTTAGACAGGCTACGTTCATATTGGGAAAATAAATGATAATAATTATGCTGTAATTTGCCTCGGGCGTCTGGTGCCATGCGGCCGGCTTTACGGACAGAACTTATTTCTGGCCGGTCCTCGGCAAGGCCGCCCTTAGGCAAAATTACAGCTTCTTTCTAACACAAAAGGACTTGGGATAACATATCCCAAGTCCTTATTTTATTAAATTACGTATATCCTAAGGTAGCCTTTGCCGTTATGACAAAGTATCTGTTGCCATATGGATGTTCTATTTTATTGCTTCATCCCACTGTTCGTTAATAGCCGCCGCCATTAATTTCTTACCTTCAATATCTAAGTGCAAGCCATCCGTTGCATAGTAGGTAGGAAGAACACCTTTTTCCGGCAGCTTGGTAGATAAATCAATATGCCTTTGAGTTCTGATATAGGCATTAACCTTGGCAAAACTTTTTTGCCAATTATCCACAGTATCTTCCTGGAAAGCTCTAAAAATATTCGCCGGATTAATGGCTGGTAAGGTTAAGAAAACAGGTACGATATCGTTATTTAGGCATTTTACCTTAATAGTTTCTAAATCGTCAATTACAGCGTCAGGGTCCTCGCCTTCCCGCAGACTGTTAGAACCACCCATGATGATCAGGTACTTTAAGTGAAAGGGTAACACATCATCTTCAAACCGCTCCATCATAGTGGCGCTGGTATCACCGCTTAAGCCTAAATTAATAGTGTCAAATTTCAAATAGTATTGATAATCATATTCCCAATCAGCAGGACTATAAGAAAGAGCACCACCACCGTGAGTAATACTATCTCCTAAGGTACCGACGGTATATGGCTTATCAGGATTAGTTACAAAAGGTTTGGCTGGAGAAAAAGTTCCTACTGCTTCTCCCATTTCGTTGAAGCCTCTTACCCGCCAATATAATGGCGTAGTAGAGAAACGAGGAAATTCATCATATAGCTCAGAGGTTTCCGAGAGGCCCTGCCCAATCCTATATTGGGATGGCTCCGTCCCCATAGGATTTTCCGGCGGCTGAGATAAGATTTCCACCTCATATTCCTTAGCACCGGCTATGGGCAACCAATTAAAAACAGGATAGAGCATGGCTGTACCATTGCCTTTATTATAATTTACTGTAGGAATGGGATACTGCACAGCGGGAAGCTTAGGGTTCACATAGGTTGTTTCCATGACAGAATACTCGGTCATAGGTAATCTATCAAGATTTAAGGCGCGGACATGCCAAGTAATCCTTTTTGATGCAAAATCATCCGGCAAGACTAAATTAAAACCATTCACAAAAACATAGGCGTTGGAATAAATTTTCTTATCATGGTCAAAAACTTCCAGTTCGTACACAGGTGCCCCCGGAACCTTGTTCCACCGTAGCATTGGCTTTAAAGAAGCCGGCGCCGTAGCCGTAAAATGGCTTCTTATCTGCGGTTTCGGCAGCATAACGCGCTGGTTGGCATTCAAAGTAGGTGCGCCAGGAAGCTTGGGACCCAAAGCTACACTTTGGCGATGATTGATATAAGTAACTCTTACTGCTAAGAATATGGAAAAAATTATGGGTAGGTACATAAAAATGTGCCAAAACATTTTTGCTTTTTCATGTTATCCTCCCCATTATATTTCTACTGCTTTTCCCATTCTAATTTTTAATTGTCACGACCACAATTTCAGGTGCCGGCCCCACTCGCACAGGTATGCCCCACAAACCATAACCGTTAGTAACAGTAGCCAGCATCTGCGCAAAGAATTTACTACCATAATCCAGGCTATACATTCGTCTGGTAATTTCTCTATTAGGATAAAATTGTCCGGCGTGAGTATGTCCGGCAAAGGATAAATCATAGCCTTTGGCTGCAGCCTTTTCCAGACTGCGAGGCTGATGCTCCATGAAGAGAGCAACCTTGTCAGTTGGCGCTTGAGCAAAATCATAAGTATTTCTACTTCTGGAAAAATCATCCAACCCGGTCAGGACAATATCTTTGCCTATGGCAACAGTATCATTGCAAACCATGTTTATATGCAAGGAATCTAAATAAGTCTTCTCCTGGCCACTGGTTCCACGCATCACATCATGATTGCCATACACAGCATAAACACCTAAGGGAGCTTTAAGCTCTTTCCAAGGCTCTAAGCTACCCTCATGAAGGACAAAGTACAGATCGTTATCTACCATATCGCCGCCAATTAAAACCAAATCAGGATGCACAGCATTGACTTTAGCGATAAGCTCTTGACTAAAATCTTTACCAAAAGTTCACCCAAATGAGTATCTGCAAAAAAGGCTATCTTAATTGGTTTTTCCAAATGTTTTTTCGTTATAAAGGTTTCTTCCCTATACACATGGTGAGTGGCATTCCAGCACCCGCCTGCTATGAGCAGTAAGATGACTACTAGTGCCCCTTTGATAAAATAAGGTACCAAGGTGGGCATGGTAAACAATTTACCAAACAAGGTGACGATTAAAAATAACACCAGTAAAATAATAGAGTAATAGAAGAAGGCAAAATATAAGCCACTTACCCAGGCTATAGCTCTGGTCATCGCTCTGGGCAACACATTCATGTAGCCATTAATGAGAGAGAATACATAAACAGGCACAAGAAAAAGCAAGCTTGTCCATCTGGAAGCAAGTCCTGGGAAAACAGTCCTGTACATTAGCCATTGGGCTAAAGAAAAAATTGTACCTATTGCCATTATTACTACGAAAAAACTGCGCATTATATTTCTCCTTTATCTAAAGCTATATCATAATATAAATATGTGTAAAATTTATGTTTTAGATGATAGGGAATGGATCTGCTGTCATCTTTTTTAATCCCCATTGTAAGGCTTTAAGCTAACTCGAAGTCAACTACTTTTTCTTAATTTATCACCGGAACTAAGAACGCTGCACACAGTCCGCATGCAGCGTTAGAGAGTACAAATTGTAGTTGGCTAATTATTTCTTAGTATAATACTTTAAAAGAGTCTGAGTACCTTCTGTGCCCAAGCCTTTGTCTTCCAAGGTTTTAGCTTCTTTTAAGACCAAATCCAGAACCGGCAGGCTAACCTGATAGTCCTTACTGGTGGTACTACTAATATTCATATCTTTAATAAAATGCTTCAGCATGAAACCGGGAGCAAAATTGCCCTTTAAAGCTTTGGACACAACTCCAGTCATTTGGATGCTGCCGCCCATACCTGTAGAAATAGGCATCGTAAACCTTTTGTACATCAAGGCCGCTGGCCTTAGCATAGGTAAAGGCTTCGCAAGCACCGGATAAGGCTCCGGCAATAGCAATTTGATTGCACATCTTGGTTTTTTGTCCTGCTCCGGCTGTACCCATGTAGGCAATATTTTTGCCCATGGTCTTAAAAATAGGTTGCAAAGCATCAAAGGCTCCTTTTTCGCCGCCTACCAAAATAGTAAGAGTAGCATTGCGAGCACCAGGTATCACCACCGGTTACCGGAGCATCTACAGCATGAAGGCCCTTCTGGGTAGCTATGGTAGCAATTTTTTCTGCTAAAACAGGTGAAGATGTAGTCATATCAATAATGTAAGCCCCTGTCGCAGCATTGTCTACAATACCATTAGCACCAAGATAAACCTCTTCTACATCCTTAGGGTAACCCACCATAGTAATAACTATATCTTGCCCCTTGGCACATTCGCCCGGTGTAGCACACCACTTAGCACCTTTTGCAATTAAGCCTTCTGCTTTGGCCTTGGTTCTGTTATAAACGCTTAGTGTATAACCTGCCTCTATTAAATGTCCTGCCATGGAAGCTCCCATGATGCCTGTACCGATAAAGCCTATATTTTTCATATATAATATCCTCCTTCTTTATGTTAATGCTATTATAGCATACTACTTGACAACTAAACCTTCCTAGCAACTCTTGCCAGCAAGGTTTCCCACTCCCTGCGGTCATAGGCCAGTCGCACTATATCAACCAAGTCAAAAGCTGAATTGTAACGATAAAATACCAGCACCTTGCCTGCGGACAAACAGCGTACTCCTTCCATATCCAGCATATCATCTGCTATGTTGGGTACTTGTTGGGGCAAGGTAGTGAGAGACGCAAAAAGCGCAGTCAATTCTGTTTTTTCTACTGCGGACAGCTTAGGCTCCATCGTTTGCCAATCTTTCTTAGCCAGCTTACCCCACAGCAAATTGTCCTCACCATCTTCAATATCTTCCTGCTGCCAACTGGTCAGTCCTGCATTCACAAAACTACGCAGCTCGCCTCTTGTTTTTTCCAGCATAAGCTCCTCCTATATGTGTCATATGTACTCATCCCCAATGATACATTTATTTCTCATTCAGCAACCAATCAATTACATTTAAACATCTAATTCCATTTTCATCTGTATCCACGGCATTTAAGGTTAAAATATATTTAGCATAAGCGTCATTAACCCTTTGCAAGGGAGCTAATTCTCGTTTTAAGGTTTTAGCGTCCAACAAAGAAGTAGCTACCTGATAGTACTCTCTAACACCAGCCTTCTCCGTAATGAAATCTATCTCCATGGCATCCCATTTGCCAATTCTGACTTTAAAATAATTACGCCGTAAAAGTTCCAGATAAACAATATTCTCTAAAATATAGCCTATATCTTCATTAGCTGTAGTGGCAAACAGCCTTCTTAGGCCTGTATCCACAAGATAATATTTTTCCAGGGAACTTAAAGCATGCTTACCCTTAATATTATATCTACCAACCTTGTAAAACAAGAATGCCTCTAAAGGGCCTTTATATATTCCTCTACTGTGGCAGAGCTGGTTTTCATGCCTTGAGAGGTAATAGTGTCAGCAATCTTTTTGGCGGAAATAATATTACCAATATTTAAAAAGAGGAATCTGGCAATTCTATCCATGAGTTCAGTATTTAAAGTAGTTTTTCTGGTAGATACATCCTTAACCAAAATAGTGTTATAAACACCTTCTAGATAGAGTTGATGATTTCCTTCTCCCATTAATTGAGTACTGTATGGAAAACCTCCCCAGGCAAAATATTCCTGCCAAGCCTGTTGCCTGTCCCCTCCTTTAAAGCTAAAAAATTCCTTAAAAGAAAACGGCAACATTTTAATTTCTATGTAACGTCCGGAAAGCAAAGTCGCCAACTCCCCAGATAACAGGTAGGCGTTAGACCCTGTTATATACAGATCCACATTTTTTTTAAGATAAAGACTATCTACAGCTTTTTGGAACTGTGGCACTAATTGTATTTCATCTAGAAAAACATAGTTTTTGCCTTGAAGTTGCAACTTGTCTTGAATATAGTCATAAAGCTTCTTATAATCATGTAATTCTTCATATGCTAAATCATCTAAATTCAAGGCAATAAGATTGGAAGAAGGTACTCCCTGGTTGAGCAAAGTTTCTTGAAACTGTTTGAGCAGAGTTGATTTTCCACATCTACGAACTCCTGTAATTACTTTGATTAAGTCCTTATCCCGCCAATTATTCAATTCTTGTAAATAATACTCTCTGGTAATCATCTTCTCACCTCAAATAGATTCTAACATAGAAACATGTGAAAATCAAAAGTTTTTAAAATTAATATTAAAAACTTTTGATTTTCGCGTACTTTTTTATATTAGTTTTAAAAACTTTGGAATAATGTGTGAAAAAAGACCTCTCTGCTCCAAAGCAGAGAGGTCTTAATTTTTGAATTATGCTTCTACGGGGTATACGCTGATTTGACGGCGATCTCTACCCAATCTTTCGAAAGCAACCTTGCCTTCAACCTTAGCATAAATGGTATGGTCCTTGCCGATACCTACGTTGTTACCAACATGGAATCTAGGTACCACGTTGACGAACAATAATAGCACCTGCAGTAACTACTTTACCATTAAAAGCTTTAGTACCTAAACGTTGAGAGTTAGAATCACGACCGTTATGGGTACTGCCGCCTCCTTTATGATGGGCGTGCAATTGTAATATTAATTTAAACACCATGCTCACCTCCTATGTTCATTGGTGCTTAGATACTTGGGATATTCTTCCTGCAAATTCTTCAAACCACAAACCATGGTCTGCAGAATTGCTTCGGTTAAATCATCCGGAGTATCCTCTAGCTTAACTTCCAGCATACCCTCATCTTCATCCAGAGCATATGCCAGCTTACGTTTTAAATGTTGCTCCAGTCCTAGGACCGGAAGCTGGGTGGTTAATGAAACTAAGGCACAAACCTGATCAAAACCTTCGTCCACAGACTCGGCATGACCTGTTACCTTGTAGCTATCAACCAGATTGTCTTCATTATAAAAGATATCTACCGTAATCATTATTAGCCTTCGATTCCGGTAATTTCAACCTGAGTATACGGTTGACGATGGCCTTGACGTTTGCGGCTGTTGACTTTTGATTTATACTTGAAAACAAAAATCTTCTCAGCTTTACCTTGTTTAGCAACTTTAGCCTTAACTTTTGCGCCATCAACTAAAGGCTTGCCAACTCTTACGTCGCCATCTTTCTCCACTGTTAAAACCTTATCGAATACGACTTCCTTACCTTCTTCAACATTGAGTTTTTCAACATTAAGAACGTCGCCTTCGCTTACACGGTATTGTTTACCGCCAGTTTGGATAATTGCGTACATAACAGCACCTCCCTCTTCTAAGACTCGCCAAATACGGTACTCCTAACGGAGTTTACGGAACCTCTTTGTGCGGTGGTACCGAGCCCAAAGGCCCATGCTCGAATATCCTACCATAACAGCCTAAAAAGTCAACTTTCCTGCTAAAAATACCGGTTTATTTCTTAAAATATTTATACAGAGTAGAGTAGAAAACCGCCGGCTCAATAGGCTTCGTTAAATGGGCATTCATGCCACTTTGCAAGGATATATTCACATCTTCGGCAAAAGCATTGGCAGTCATTGCCAAAATTGGTACTGTTTTACTGTCCTCCCTGCGCATAGCCCTGATAGCCTTGGTTGCTGACAGACCGTCCATGATGGGCATACGCACATCCATAAGAATGGCATCGTAATAACCATTGGGATTTTCAGCAAAGCTTTCTACTGCTTCAGCACCATTAGAAACTACCTCTACGCTACAATGCCTGTGTTCCAAAAGCTTTTTGGCAATTTCAGCATTAATCACATTATCCTCTGCCAAAAGAACTCTCTTGCCTGTAAAATCAAATTCAGGAACTGTTGTTGTTTCTTGCGGTTTTTGTAAATTAATATTGGCAAAAGCCTGATTAAGGGAACTCACAAAAATAGGTTTCTTCATGAACAAATTTACCCCGGCATCCAGAGCTTGTTGTTCAATATTGGCCCAGTCGTAGGCAGTCATTATGATAATAGTGACCTCCGGTCCTACAATTTTACGAATTCGTCTTGCTGTTTCAATGCCATCCATATCCGGCATCTTCCAATCTAAGAGAATAACATCATAATCCTTATACAGTTCGTGTTGCTTGGTTACCTTAGTCAAAGCCCCTGCACCACTATCCACCCATTCAGCTTCATAACCTGCATCCTTAAGAACAAGCTGGGTATGTCGGCAGACAATGACATCGTCATCTACAATCAACGTATAAAGGGACTGTTGCTTAGGTGGCAATAAGGTTTGTTTCCTTATGGATTCCTCCGTAAGACCAAGCTCCACTTCCACGGTAAATTCACTACCTACGTTCTTGATGGAATGGACGGAAATCGTCCCTCCCATTAAATCAATAATATTTTTAGAAATAGCCAACCCCAAACCGGTGCCACCATAAACAGAAGTTCTACCACGTTCCTCTTGAGTAAAAGCTTCAAATAGATGAGGAATAAATCTCTCATCTATGCCTATGCCGGTATCCGCCACTTCAAAGCGCAAAACAGCTTTATCCTTAGCGGAAGCAATTTGCTCTATCATGAAGTGAACTTTACCACCTTTAGGGGTAAATTTTACAGAATTACCCAACAGATTAATCAGTACCTGCTGTAGCTTCATTACATCGCCAATATAGAAGGGTTCTGTATAGCTTTTTAACACGCAATCATAATCCAGTCCGTTTACGCGGCATTGCTCGTAAAGAATGGTATTAATGCTGTTAATCATATCCTCAAAATTAAAGGGTGCTTTTTTAAGAAGCATGCGGCCACTTTCAATACGGCTCATATCCAAGATATCATTAATCAAGCTCAAAAGGAAACGGGCACTAAGTCCAATCTTTTGCAGATAGTCCTCCATGGCCTTAGTCAAGTTTTTCTCCTGCAACGCAATAGCATCTAAGCCAATAATGGCATTCATGGGGGTGCGAATTTCATGACTCATGCGACTTAAGAACTCTGACTTGGCAACAGAAGCTTGCTGAGCCGCCAGTAAAGCGGAGGCCAGTTTTTCTCTTTGTTCGCTCTCTCTTTCTACCACTTCCGTAATATCACTGAGTAAGAATACAATAACATCCTTATGCTCATCCAAATAGAAAATATCATCCCGCATCTGTCTTAAAGGCTGTCCTGGCAGAGCAAGACACTTGTCCTTCCTACTATAGTAACAGGTATAAAGTGGCGAGACTGCTAATTTGGCCTTAAGCATCTCCGGTGCCATATTGGCAAGATATGTTGTTGCTTCTTCCTTAGTTGAACAGTTTTGGGCAACTATCTCTATCGCTTCTTTGTAAGATACGCCCTCTGTGAATGTAGCATCTACCGCATCATGAGTAGCATTCACATATAGTTTATCAGTTTGTAAATCATAATAGCCTACCGTTTCAAAATGTTTAACCGCAATAGCGTTAAACATCTTTTCCCGTACCACCCTGTCTGTCACATCAGCAGTATAATACAAGGCAACCAAATCCCCGGTAGCCGGATCTGGCAAGACCTCGGTGGTGGAAATAACCCAACGCAGTGTATCTCCTATGTAACGACGATAACAAACTTCGCCCTTATAATGACCCTGACTATAAGCTTGTCGTACTGCATCGCTACTACAAGTAACAATAAACTGAGCCCGCTCAGCGGCATCAGGAATACGGGCAGCAGCCCGCAGTAAAACATCTACAGTGGCAGGATTGCTCTCCTTCAGAGGCGGGCAGATTACAAAAGCCTCTTTTTTTAATTCTTCTGGCACAGAAATTTCCAAGAGCTTCCAGTCTCTGGTCTGAATATCCGGATTAGTTTTCTTGGTAAGATTAAAAGTAAACGTTTCAAAGGTATTACCGGTTAAAGAACGTAGCTTCAGTAGCTTTTCCTGCAACTGATGCTCTTCCAGCTTTTTCTGTGTTACGTTTTCTGAATAACCTTGTGCCTTGATAAGCTTACCGTTCTCATCCCGCACCGCATTAAGGCGCATATGTTCCCAGCCCCAAGTATCCTTATAAAGAAAACGTACGGTACATTCTCCATAATCGGCACCATCTAAAACCTGCTGTAGCATGCGCTTGTAGGCTGCTCTATCTTCAGGAGAAGCCTTGGTATAACTCAAAAAATCATCCGGAAAAGCTTCCCATACCATAGGCAGTTCAGACAACCGTTCACTAACCGCATAAATTTCACAACGTTTTTTGTCCGGAAAATACGTAAAAAACTGTATATCTGAATGGGATATCGCTTCCCTTAAAGCTAATTGACTATCAGCAAGCTTAGCCTCTGCTTCTTTTTGGGCATCTAGATTAATGTGGGAGGCATAGTAATATTTTATGCCATTCTCTTCATAAGCCATGCGGTAGCGAATATCCAGCCAGTGCAGCTTCTTATCTTCACCATAAACTCTATAGACATAATGTCCCTCCGGCTTGGTCCCGGAATCTACTTGCCAAAACTCTTGTTTAAGCGCCTCAACATCAGCAGGGTAAACAAAATCCTGTACATTCCTGTGCAACAAACTTTGCGCATAACTCTTACTAAAATAATGTAACTTACACCAGGCTTCGTTAAAGAAATCCAGTAGAAAGGCTCCATCTTGTTCATGCAAAATACTGACTCCGTCCAGCATCCTGTTGACTAACTTCTTAAAATGGCGAGAAGACTCCAGCTCTGTCTGCATCTCAACCTCGGCAGTCACATCTCTGCCTCTTCCATATAAACCAATGACTTCGCCCTGCTGATTCTTTACCAACTGTTTCCAAGTCTTAGACCAACGGACTGTACCATTTTTTGCAGGTAATTTTTCAGTATACCCAGATAAAGCTTTTCCCGTTGCTAAGAGTTTCTCATCGCTCGATCTAATGATATCAGCAATGTCAGATGGAAATAAATCGTAATCAGTTTTACCAAGAACATTGGCAACACTATCTTGTCCGCACATCTTGGCAAATGCCTCACTGGCAGCATGATAAACGAAGTTTTTATCTTTAACAAAAGCGTATTCATCACTGCTTGATAAGAAGCCTTTAAAAGCTTCTGCAAGGAGATGGCTATCAGATGAAAGCAGGTTTTCCATTGCCAACGAACTTCCTTTCCTAATATAAATTCTTTTACATCTAAAATTATTATTAACTAATAGGTTTTACATATTTATATTATTATACTCCAATTTTGGCAATATTACAGCAAAAACCGCCAACAAAACCACTCCCCAAGTGTACCTACCCTTAGAGAATGCTTTTGTTAGCGGTTTTTCATAAATAATGTATTTTATTTGCGAACTGCCTGGGCCACTAAATGGCCCATTTCTGCGGTGCTTACCTTAGTCAGGCCTTCACCTGCCAGGTCAGGAGTCCTATAGCCCTCACTCATAACCTGATCTACTGCTTTTTCAATAGCTTGGGCAGCTGCCTCTTCTTTAAGAGAATATCTTAGCAGCATAGCTGCAGACAGGATAGTTCCCAAAGGATTGGCAATACCAAGGCCTGCAATATCTGGAGCACTGCCATGAATAGGCTCATACATACCGGTACCATCTCCTAGGCTGGCAGATGGTAACAAGCCGATGGAACCTGCAATGGTAGATGCTTCATCAGACAAAATATCACCAAAAATATTATTGGTCAAAATTACATCAAATTGCTTAGGATTTTGTACCAACTGCATAGCACAGTTATCTACATACATATGGTTAAGTTCAAGCTCCGGATAATCTTTTTGCTGCATTTGGGTAACAATCTTCCGCCACATTCTGGAGGAGCCCAGCACGTTGGCCTTGTCTACAGAGGTAACCTTGCCCCGTCTTAATTTGGCAGCTTCAAAAGCCTTGCGGGCAATGCGTTCAATTTCCGGTCTGGTATAGAGCTCGATATCAGAAGCTGTTTCCACGCCATTAACCATAGCTGCTTCTTTATGCTCACCAAAATAAATACCGCCAGTTAGCTCTCTTACAATTAAAAGATCAGCACCTTCTGCTCTTTCTGCCTTTAAAGGAGAAAGATGAGCACAATACTTAGAAACAACCATAGGGCGGAGATTGCAATACAATCCTAAACCCTTGCGAATGCCTAAAAGTCCTTTTTCAGGACGAATGCCGGGATCAACCTTATCCCATTTAGGTCCGCCTACGGCGCCTAACAACACGCCATCAGAAGCCTTGGCAGCCGCCAAGGTTTCCTCAGGAAGAGGCACGCCAAATTTATCAATGGCACAGCCACCCATTAATTTATGGTTAAACTCTAATTGTAAATTAAATTTTTCTGCAGCTGCCTGCATTACTTCCAGAGCAGCATCAGTAATTTCAGGACCGATGCCATCACCGGCTAGTACAACTATTTTCATTATTTATGTGCTCCTTTAATATAGTTAATCAATCCACCTGCATCAGAAATCTTTTGCACGAATTCCGGCAAAGGATGTGTCTTAATGATAATGTTCTTGTTAACTATTTTAATTTCGCCTTTGGCCAAATCAACTTCTACATCGTCACCAGCTTCAATCTTCTTAACATCTTCACCGATTTCCAAAACCGGCAAACCAATATTAATGGCATTGCGATAGAAAATGCGGGCAAAGCTTTCGGCAATAATGCATTTAATGCCCTTTTCCCTGATGACAATAGGAGCGTGTTCCCTGGAAGAACCACAGCCAAAGTTACGGCCTGCTACCATGATTTCACCTTCGTGCACATTGGGAGCGAAGGTCTTATCAATATCTTCCATGGCGTGCTCAGACAATTCCTTGAAGTCCACAATGTTAAGATAGCGAGCAGGAATAATTACATCAGTATCTACGTGATCGCCATAGCGCCAAATTTTACTCATTTCATTACCTCCCTAGGATCAGCAATATAGCCCATCACTGCACTAGCTGCTGCCGTATAAGGACTTGCCAGATAAATCTCACTGTCTACATGACCCATACGTCCTTTAAAGTTACGATTGGTAGTAGAAACAGCACGCTCACCATGAGCCAAGATGCCCATATAACCGCCTAGGCAAGGGCCACAGGTAGGAGTGCTAACTGCAGCTCCCGCATCAATGAAGATATCGGTATAGCCCAAGTGCATGGCCTTTTGGTAAACTTCCTGAGTAGCAGGAATAATAATGCAGCGTACTCTGGGATTAACCTTACGGCCTTTTAAAATTTCAGCAGCCTGTGCCAAATCATCCAGTCTGCCATTGGTGCAGGACCCGATGATAACCTGATCGATGGCAATGTTCTTGCCTTCCAAAGCAGGATGAGTGTTCTCAGGTAAATGAGGGTAAGCAACGGTAGGAACCAGCTTATCTAACTCAATGGTAACGGTACGAGCATACTTAGCATCGTCATCAGCCTCTACAGCTGTCCACGGACGAGTAACACCTCTTTCTTTTAAGAAAGCGATGGTCTTCTCATCTACAGGGAATATGCCATTTTTGCCACCGGCTTCAATAGCCATGTTGCAAATAGTGAAACGATCAGACATGCTTAACTCTTTAATGCCATCTCCAAAGAATTCCAGAGATTGATACAAAGCACCATCTACACCAATCATGCCAATCAAGGTCAGAATAACATCCTTGCCTTGCACGAAGTGAGGCTTCTTGCCTGTTAAAATAACTTTAATGGCAGAAGGAACCTTAAACCAAGTTTGACCGCTAGCCATAGCAGCGCCTAAATCGGTTTGTCCTACGCCGGTAGAGAAAGCGTTGAGAGCGCCATAGGTGCAGGTATGAGAATCTGCGCCAATGATAATCTCGCCGGGAGCAATTAAGCCGCTATCCGGCAACAGAGCATGTTCAATACCCATATGACCTACTTCAAAATAATTCTTAATCTCATGTGCTCTGGCAAAATCGCGCATATGCTTGCACATTTCTGCAGACTTAATATCTTTAGGCGGAGAGAAATGATCCGGTACCAAAACAACCTTATTCTTATCAAAAACCGGTTTGCCAATTTTATCAAATTCATCAATAGCCGGTGGCCCGGTAATATCGTTGGCCAGAGTCAAATCTACCTGGGAGATTAATAATTCTCCCTCCTCCACATGATCTCTACCGGCATGTTTAGCCATTATTTTTTGTGTTCTTGTCATGCCCATAATAACTGCCTCCTCTTTCTGCTTAAAATAAAACACGCCCCTATCTGCTCTCGCAGATAGGGGCGTATAAGCGCTGTACCACCCTAATTGGGACTCTTTAGCCTTAACGCGGCAATTACGTCAGTGACTACTAGCCTTCGCCACCGAAGTTCACGGGTGAGTTATCCCCTGCCAGCCTCGCTGGTTCCCACCTTTTACCAGCTCTCTAAAGAGGTCCTGCAGGTCTTTATCCCGATCATTACTTTTAATGCTATGTTCAACATTATTACATTATTTAAAGTTATTGTCAAGGAAAAGCTTATTTTTGGAAAGCTCCTGCTTCTTCATACTGAGCAGGAATTGCTATTGTACCTTGCGCATTAACATAGCCCCATTTATTACTGTTTTTAAAAGGAGCCAGCCCTGCTTGCAAAGGTCCAATTTCTTCATACTTAGCTAAAGGCGGAAAAACAAATTTTCCTGTCTTATCAATAATACCACCCTTGCCCTGCTCCATTACTGCAGCCAAGCCCTGGCTAAACGGAGTTGCCATGGTAAAGCGGTTAGTAATAGCCAAATCATTTGCTTCGTCAATATAGCCCCATTTGTTATCAAACTCAAAAGCAGCCATACCATCGCTAAACGGTGTTAGCTTGTCATAAACATAAGGAATAACAGTTTCGCCTAAGCTATTAACCATGCCCCAACGCCCTTCACTGCGGACTAAGGCTAAATCGCCTACGAATTCTCCTACATAATCATAAGCAGTAGAAACAACTTCTCTACCATCCTTATTGATATAACCACGTTTCAAATTACGATGCATCAGCATACCGGGGCTCATGGCAATGAAACCACCCCAACCCCAATCATCGTGATGATGGTGTCCACCAAAAGTACCACCTACACCCCAGCCCCAGCCGCCCCAGCCACCGGGACCATCAATACCCCATCCCCAGCCGTCCCAGCCCCAGCCAATGGACAGATAATCCAACATGCTGGCTGATCTGTAACGTACACCGACGGGAGCTAAGCCATTGGGTCCAAAGGAACCAACGTAGCTATAGTCTCTCAACTTTTTTATTCTCTTGCCGGCTGTATTCATAAGCCAGGAGCCATCTACTACTGCTAAGCCCTGACTAAAATCTCCGGCTTTTCTCATATTGGCTAAACCAATTTCTTTACCGGTTGTATCAATATAGCCCCAGTAGCTGCCCCGCTTAACAGCGGCCCTACCTTCGCTAAAGTTATGGACTTCCTTGTATTGATAGTTGGCTACCATTTTACCAGTCTTGTCGGCAAAACCCCAAAGCCCGCCCTGTTTCACCGGAGCTAAGCCATCAACAAAAGTACCAACTTCTTCATAACCGCCAAAAAGTTTTTTACCTTGGCTGTCATAAAAATCCCAAGTTTTACCTTCTTTGCCGCCAAAAATATTTTCTCCCAAAGGAGCCATTTTTTCTAAGACAGGTTTTACCAATTCTTGCCCTGCCCTGTTATAAACACCATATTTGCTGCCCTGTTGTACCACTACTAAATCTCCTGTGACAGGAGTATTGAGTGCAACATTTTTATATGCTAAAGGCACAACTACTTTTCCCTGAGTATCAATACAACCTTTCTTGCCGTCTTTTGCCACTACGGCTAACGGTGTGGTTGCTGCCCAGACAGTAGGTGCTACTAACATACAGCTGATTAAACCAACTAATAGTTTTTTCAGCATTGTATTACCTCCCTTATAAGCACTTCTATTATATAACAAGTTGTGCCAATTGAGCAAAAAAATACCACCGGAAGTTCCGGTGGTATAGCTACATCATAAACAATTAGAATTTAATGAAATGAGCACTATTCATGCCATCAATGCCTTCAATCATCTTCAAGGTTTCTTTATTAACTTCGCTGTCTACAGTTAAGAACATCATAGCATGTTTGTTCTTATCGCTCTTGCTTACTTGCATGGTCGCAATATTAACATGGGAAGCTCCCAAAATCGTACCAATTTGGCCAATAACGCCCGGTTTATCCTCATTGGTAGCAATGATGGTATTCTTAGCCGGTACTAAATCAAAATGATAGCCGGCAACTTCGGTAATATGACCAACTTCCGCCAGAACAGTGCCACCTACTGTAAAGATACCCTTAGCGCTATGAATGGTAACTAAAATACCATTGCTCTTATCATCACCGGTTACTTTGCTCTCTACCACTTCAACGCCCTGGTTAGCAGCAGCAAGTTCTGCATTAACTACATTAATACGTTCTTTAAGAACGGGTTCAAAAATACCCTTAAGGATAGCTCTGGTAACCAGGCTGGTTTCCATTTCAGCTACTGTGCCATGATAAGTAACCTCTACCTTGGTAACAGCATCTTTATTCATTTGATAATAAATCCTGCCCATGTTCTCGCCCAGGGTCAAATAAGGAACCACGGTATTGAGCTCTTGTGCATGCAAAGCCGGCAAGTTAACGGCATTAGGTACCATCTTACCATTTAAAGCATCAATAACTTCCTCGGCAATGGCAATACCTACGTTATCCTGTGCTTCAGCTGTATCGGCGCCCAGATGAGGGGTTAGTACGCATTGAGGCAGATCAATAAGAGGAGAAATAGGTTTAGGCTCATCGGCCAAAACATCCAGGCCTAAGCTTGCCACTTGACCGCTCTTAATGGCTTCAGCCAATTCTTTTTCATTATATAAGCCGCCACGAGCGCAGTTAACTAATCTGACACCCTTCTTGCACTTAGCAAATTCAGCAGCGCCTAACATATTAATAGTTTCTTCTGTTTTAGGAGTATGGATGGTAATAACATCTGACTCTTTCAGCAGTTCATCCAAAGTCTCGCATTTCTTAACACCATAATTTTTAAAAATAGCATCAGGAATATAGGGATCATAGGCAATGATAGTCATACCAAAAGCTTGCATTCTCTTGGTAACCAGTTTACCAATTCTGCCCAAGCCAATAATGCCCAAGGTCTTATGGAATAATTCTGTGCCTTTTAAGTCTTTTCTTTCCCATACTCTACTTTCAATCATCTTATGAGCTCTTACTGTATTACGAGCAGAAGCCAACATTAAACCGATAGTATGCTCTGCTGCGGAAACTACGTTGGACTCAGGAGTGTTTACTACGATGATACCACGTTTGGTAGCACCCTCCATTTGAATGTTATCCACGCCATTACCGGCACGGCCTACTACCTTTAAATTAGTAGCATGCTCATAGAACTCTTCATTAACTTTAGTAACACTACGTACAACAATAGCATCATACTCAGGGATAATCTTTAAGAGTTCTTCCCTAGGAATATCAAACTTTACATCTACTTCCAAACCAGGAGCATTTTTTAAAATCTCTACACCTTTGTCGGAAATTCTTTCTACTACTACTACTTTCTTTTTCATTGAACACACCCTCCTCGAAATAAAAAACTCTCGTGCTTGACTATTATTGGATAAAGTCAAGGACGAGAGAAATACTCACGTGGTGCCACCTTATTTCGCTGCTTACACAGCCTCATTTTCGGATAACGGCTTTGCCGGATAGGTTGCTGCCCCTATCATCTCCGGAGTGGATTCGATCTTTTCTGTCTGCTTCTTCGCACTAACCAGAAGCTCTCTGGGCTTAGGAAAAGGTTTACTTGGTTCCATCATCGATTGCCTATATGGTCAAGCATTTGTTACAATTCTACTTTTATTCTTCGTCTCTGTCAAGTGGTTTTGTAATTTCCTGTGCTTTGGTCATTCGTTTTCTTAGCATTCTTGCTCTTTCGGCTGTTTGCTCCACTGCATTATGTAATTCTTCTATTTTCTTTGAGTTCTGTCCAGGTTATTTTCTAAAGCGACAAAATCAGTTTCCAGCTGAGTAAACACTTCCAGGCTTCGCTAGGTCTGTTGAGCAATGGCCAAGGTCTTAAAGCCCATTTGCAGACTGTTAATGAGAGCCGCCAAGGTAGTAGGCCCTGCTACCGTAACTCGATACTTTCTTTGCAACTCTTCCATAAGACCGGGAATGTTTACTGCTTCAGCAAAAAGTCCTTCCAAGGGTAAATACATTAAAGCAAAGTCTGTAGAATAAGGAGGGCAAATATATTTATCCCTAATATCCTTAGCTTCACCTTTAAAACGAATCTCCAGCTCCTTAATGCTACAGCTGCATCGTCCTCGCTAGCCTTTTCCCTGGCTACCAGCAGTCTTTGATAATCCTCCTGTGGGAACTTGGCATCAATGGGCAGCCAAACCTGTTCCCCAGCAGTAGCACCGGGCAATTTAATGGCGTATTCTACTCGTTCGCCGCCCCTGGGTTTTATCGTTACATTTTCTCCATATTGTTCCGGGGACAGCATATCCTTCAATAGATTACCCAGTTGCATCTCGCCCCAGATGCCTCTATTCTTCACATTAGTTAAAACCTTCTTCAGATCACCTACGCCTCCGGCCAGGCTTTGCATATTTCCTAAGCCTTGGTGTACTTCTTCCAGTCTGGCATTAACTGCATTTAAAGACCCGGATAATTTTCTGATCCAGATTAGCATTAAGCCTATCTAAGTCTTTCTTCCTGCAATTAGCTGTATCTCCTACGTTTCTATTCATATTAGTCTGACATATGTACTAATAGGAAGATTAAAATCAGGACTGCTATCAAAACAGCAGCCTAATAATATGTTTGTCAAAACCATCACCGCCTTAAAGCTATTATAGCAGAAAGTTAACTTCTACTGTACAAATTAACTACAGATGGGGTATAATGTTTTTAATTAAACGATTAATTTATAAAAGGAAGTCCTTACCCATGCCCACGGAGAAATCAAAAGTGACTGCACAAAATATTATTGATGCAGGAACTCCCTTTTTACCCAAAAGGGTTTTTACAATGTTAGCATTAAGGAAATTGCTGCTAAGGCCGGCAGTAATAGTGCCTTAATTTCTTACTATTTTGGGGGAAAGCAAGAGCTCTATCAGGAGATATTAAAAAGACAGGCTGCAGATATTAATACTCTGCAGAAAACAAGTCAGCGCCTCTGGCAAAACAGCGTTGGAAGAACTCTATAATTACATCTTAGGAATTAAGATGATGCAGGCCAAAAATAAACAGCAAGCCAATCTGCTTTACCGGGAAATTCTTTTTCCCACCGGCTTATGTTCAACCATGGTAAATGAACAATTAACAACCATTCATCTTTTCACCGTAGACTTGGTAAAAAAAGCAATCAAGGAAAAATCCTTAAAGCCTTCTACCGATCCTGCTTACACCGCTTTTATTCTGGAAGGAATTACTGTTCTTACCTTCCTTGCCCGCAAACAACTTAATCTTTTAGGTTCTGCAGGACAAAACGAGACAGACGTGATACAGAAAGTCGTCACTTATTATTTCAGTTCATTACTAACCGGCAAGGAGGCCATTAATCATGCAAATGTCTGATATTAAAAATACTTTGGGAAAATACAAGAAATATATTTACATCCTGTGTGGACTAGTAATTCTAGTTCTCTTAGGCCGTAGTATTTACGGCATCGTACATAAACCTGTAGTTGTAAAAGATATTCCTGTAGTACGTGCTGTAACAATTGGCGATACCCAATCAACTGATTCCTACACTTATCCCGGCGAGGTACGCGGTAAGTATGAAAGCAACCTGGCCTTCCAGGTAGGTGGCAAGATTGTAGCCCGTAATGTTAATCTGGGCGATTCAGTTTCTGCAGGTCAGGTCTTGATGATTATTGACCCTAAAGATGTACAGCAATCTGTAGCGCTCTATCAAGCAGCAGTTAATTCTGCCCAAGCTAACTACAAGCTAGCCAGTGATAACTACTCCCGTTTTGAAAGCCTATTCTCCAAGGGCGCTGTCAGCGCTATGGTTCGTGACCAATACAAGACTCAATACGAAGCAGCTGATGCTACTCTAAAACAAGCTGAAGCTCAATTACAAGTAAGTTCCAACCAATTAAATTATACTCAGCTGGTTGCAGATCATGATGGCGTTATTTCTTCTTTAACCGGTGAGGTTGGCATGGTTGTTTCTGCCGGCACTCCTGTTGCCTCCATCGTGCAAGATGGTGACAGAGAAATTCAGATCTTCGTTCCTGAGGGTCGTTTGAACACCATTCGCCCTGGTCAGCCTTGCCAGGTAACCTTCTGGGCTTTAAATAATGTAGTTGCTACCGGCGTTATTTCTGAAATTGCTCCTATGGCTGATTCTTCTACTAAGACTTATAAAGTAAGAGTAGCTCTAAACAATATGCCTGCAGAAGCTCGTTTGGGTATGACTGCTAAGGTAAGCCTTAACGAGGGCAAGAGCGATGGCATCATGATTCCTCGTAGCTCTATCTATGGTACTTCCGGCGAGCCTCAAGTCTGGGTCGTAAAAGATAATAAGGTTTCTCTGGTCAAAATTACAGCCAGTGGTTATAAAGACGACAAGGTCATTATTACCAGCGGTTTGAAGAAAGGTGACATAGTCGTTTCTGCCGGTATTAATAAGTTAACCGATGGTTTGGAAGTAAAAGTAGAAGGCGGTGCATCTAAATGAAGTTTAATCTAGCCGCCTGGTGTATAAAGCATAAACAAGTAGTTTACTTCTTTATGGCTTTAATCACTATTTCAGGCATTTATTCCTTCAACGCCTTAGGGCGTAGTGAAGATCCTAAATTCGTCATCAGGCAGATGGTTATTTCCTGTGCATGGCCCGGTGCCACTGCCGATGAAATGGAACAACACGTTACCAGCAAAATAGAAAAAGCTGTGCAATCTTTGCCGGATTTGGATTACATTACCAGCTATTCTCGTCCCGGTAACTTGCGTGGTAAACGTAATTATTAAGGAACAGGTCAAAAACGCTGATGTACGTAGTCACTGGCTGGAAGCTCGTAACTATGTGCATGATCATCTCAGCGATTTGCCCAGTGATATTTATGGTCCTTACTTCAATGATAGATTCGATGATGTGTATGGCAACATTTATGCTTTAACCTCTGACAGCTTCACCTACGAAGAAATGCGTATCCAAGCCGAGGAATTAAAGCGTCAGTTCTATACTGTAAAGGATGTAAGAAAGGTTGAACTGATTGGCGAACAGCCGGAAAAAATCTACATTTATATGTCCAATGATAAATTGGCTAAATTAGGTCTTTCCCTGACAGCTGTAGAAAGTGCCATTGCAGGCGAAACCAGTGTTACACCTGCCGGCAATGCTGATATTAATGGCGATAGCGTTTACATGCGCCTGACCGGTCTTCCCAACAGTACTGATAATATTCGTAACATTTTACTTAACTCCAATGGCAAGACCTTCCGTCTAGGCGATATTGCCGAGATAAAACGGGAATATCCTGATCCTCCGGAAAACAAAATGTATGTTGATGGCAAACCTGCTATTGGTATTGCTATTTCCATGCAAGATAATGGCAATAACATTGAGCTAGGTCAAAACCTCAGCAAAATGGTTACCAGAATGAAGAAGGAACTTCCTCTGGGCTTTGAGATGCACCAGGTATCCAACCAGCCGGAAGTAGTAAAGCAGTCCATTGATGAATTTACCGAAAGCTTATGGGAAGCTATCGTCATTGTATTGGTGACCAGCTTGTTTACCTGAGCCGTCGGTCCGGTTATGTTATTTCCGTCTGCATTCCTATGGTATTAATGGGCGCACTGACGGCCATGTACATAAGCGGCATAGAACTACACAAGGTATCCTTAGGTGCCTTGATTGTTTCCTTGGGTATGTTGGTAGATGATGCATTGTGCGTAGTAGAACAAATTGAGGTAAAGATGTCCCAGGGTTGGGACCCGTCCAAGGCTGCTTCTTATGCCTTCGAAATTTATGGCTCTACCCTGCTGCTAGGCACCATGATTACCTGCACCAGCTTCGTACCTATTGCCTTATCCAATTCCAATATTTCTGAATTTGCCGGTTCCCTGTGTCCTGTTATTACCATGACCTTAATGTTTTCCTGGTTGGTTGCGTCCACCGTTGCTCCTACCCTGGGTCATGCTTGGATTAAGCCTACCGCTTTGGAAGAAGTTAGCTATGATACAGGTTTCTACAAAGCCTTCCGTAAGACTTTGAACTGGTGTCTCTACCATAGAAAAACCGTTATGATAGCCGCAGTTTTAATTTTCATTGGTTCTATCGGTCTCTTAAAGCTGATAAAGCACGAATTCTTCCCCGCTTCTGTCCGTCCTGAAATCGTAGTAGAAATGAACCTTCCGGAAGGCAGCGGCATTAAGGACAGTGATAAAGAAGCACAAAAACTAATGAGCTTCTTACTAGACGATAAAGATCTGGATCACGTTACTGCCTATGTAGGCAAGAGCTCACCACGTTTCGTACTGGTAGCCCATCAGGAACAGCCTCGTGAAAACTATGCTCAGGTAGTAGTGGTAGCCAAGAATCTGGAAGGCCGTAAGCGTCTGGAAACCAAGATTAAGGATGTTATGAAGAAAGAGATGCCTAATGTTGTAGGCGATGCTCAATCCCTGCCTCTAGGACCTCCTAGCCCCTATCCTGTCATGTTCCGTGTTTCTGCTCCTACTGTTGACCAAGTTCGTGAATATGCTGCTAAAGTACAGCAGGTAGTAGCAGCCAATCCCAATGTCACCATGACTCTGTACGATTGGATGGAAAAAGCCAATGCGGTACAAGTCAAGATTGATAATGATAAACTAAAACAAATGGGACTGACTCGTAAAGTAGTAGCCAATTCCCTGTATGCTAACTTAAATGGTTATACCGTTTCTGAATACTATGAACGTGATAGAGCCATTGATGTTATTTTCCGTCTGGACAAGAGCGACAGAAAGTCTCTGGATGAAATTCAAAACATTTCTATTCCTACTTCCTCCGGTGCTGTACCTCTTTCTCAGGTAGCCGAGATTTCCTATCAAAGCGAGAACAACATGATTTGGCGTCGTGACCTGCAGCCTACTATTACTGTTAATGCTGATGTAGGCGGTGGCGCTACCGGTAACGATGTAGCTGAGCAAGTTTGGTCTCAGCTCAAAGATATGCGTTCCAACCTGCCCACCGGTGTAAAGATTGAAATCGGCGGACCGGAAGAAAGCAGTATCAAGGCTTTGGGCTATTTAATGAATCCTATGCCTGTAGTATTTGTCATCATGCTGATTCTTATGATGCTGCAGATTCAGGATATGCGTAAGATGTTCTGCGTACTCTGTACTGCTCCTTTAGGTATTGCAGGTATTGCCTTAGGTCTTCTGATTTTCAATGCTCCTATGGGCATTATGGCTGAAATTGGTTCCTTTGCCTTGGTGGGTACCATTATTCGTAATGCCATGCTGATCATGGATCAGATTCACATGCATATGGATGACGGCAAGGATCCACGTACAGCCGTAGTAGAATCCGCTATTGTAAGGTTTAGGCCTATTATGCTGGCAGCCTTGACTACCATCTTTGGACTTATTCCTATGTTTGCTTCACCGTTCTGGAATGCTATGGCTATTGCCATGGCCTGTGGCTTAACAGGTGCTACAGCTTTAACGCTGCTCTTCTTCCCCACCTTGTACGCCATCATTTTCAAGATTCCTAACGAAAAGATAACTGAAGCACCGCAAGCTTAAAGTTAAAACAAGTGAGCCAATTGGGGTTATCCCCAATTGGCTCACGTACTAAAAAAGCAGGTCAACAGTTTTACTGTTGACCTGCTTTTAATTTGTTTAGCGTAAGATACTTTGCAGGAAGCTTTGCAGTCTTTCATTATGAGCGTGATTAAAAATCTCGTCAGGAGTACCAGCCTCCTGAATATAACCATCTGCCATAAAAACCACCTTATCGGCTACTTCCTTGGCAAAACCCATTTCGTGAGTTACCACTATCATGGTCATGTCTTTATCAGCTAAATTCTTCATGGTTTTTAGCACTTCACCGGTAAGCTCAGGATCCAAAGAAGAAGTGGGCTCATCAAAAAGCATGATGTCCGGTTCCATACACAAAGCTCTGGCAATGGCCACCCTCTGCTGCTGGCCACCGGAAAGCTGATTAGGATAGTAACCGGCTTTCGCTTCCAAGCCAACCTGTTTTAAAAGCTCTATGGCCTTAGGCTCAATATCTTCCCGTTTCTTACCTTGCACAATAAGAGGTGCTTCCAAAGATTTTGCAAAACAGTTAAATGGGGAAATAAATTAAACTGCTGGAAACACATACCCATTTTGCCACATACATGCCTAATATTTTTTTCAGAAACGTAAACACCGTCTTGCACCAAAGGTTCTCCTTCAATCATGATGGTACCACCGTTTACCGTTTCTAATTTATTGAGGCAACGAAGAAAAGTACTCTTACCGCTACCACTAGGTCCGATAATGGCCATAACTTCGTTTTTATTCAGTTCCAAATCTATGCCTTTTAATACCTCTAGGGAATCAAAATGTTTTTTGACACCCACGGCTTTAATCATTGTTTCTGCCATACCCTTAACCCCTATTCTTCATACTTAGCGTAATGAGCTTCCAAGTGACTAAACACTCTGGTTACCACAAAAGTCATCACCAGATAAAATACTGCCGCCACAAAGAAAGGTGTCATATCAAATTCTCTTTGGACAATGGTTCTGGCTGCTCTGAGCAAATCGTTCATGGCCAAAACATAAACCAAGGACGTATCCTTTACCAAAGTAATTGTTTCATTGCCTATAGGAGGTAAAACCCGTTTAATCATCTGGGGAACGATAATACGCTGCATGGTTTGTTTATAGGTAAAGCCAAGTGTTTTGGCAGCCTCGTATTGCCCTTTGGGAATGGATTGAATACCGGAACGGAAAATCTCTGCAAAATAAGCAGCATAGTTTAGTACAAAGGCTAGCAGTGCTGCTGCCACATCCGGTAAACGAATGCCAAAGCTGGGCAAAGCAAAATAAACGAAAAGCAATTGAAGCATAAGCGGCGTACCTCTCATGATCCAATTGTAGATTTCTACAGCTTTGTTCAATGGTTTGATAGAAGAAATTCTGCCCAAGGCTAATAATAATCCCACCGGTAAGGATAATAGCAAGGTTATGGCAAAAATCATTATAGTAACTTGACAGCCTTCTAACAATGGTCCAAACATTCTTACAACATCATTCATCGTTAACAACTCCACTTAAAACAGTATACTAAATATTATATCATTGAAAATCGTATACCGCAATGCGCTTGCCACTACCTAATTATTCAAAATGTGGACAGGCTTTTCTTGCATAGCCAATTGGACAGTTGATACTATTCTCAGTTCTCCTGGCAGAACACTTACCCTCTCTTCTATTTGGGTAGCTTTTTCTAAAGAACGGATGCCCAAAACAGCATCTATGGCATAGCCCAGCAGCCCCAAGCGACTATTAACAATTAAACAAAGGCTGTTTTTCTTGCCTTGCTCTATGCCAAAAATTTTTTCTAAAGAATACACCGGTAATACAGAATTTTTATAATTGATAACTCCCAATAAATAAGGTGGCATCATTGGTGCAATATTACAAGGCGGCAGTGCAATAACTTCTTTCATCTGGCTAATGGGAAAAGCATATAATTTATCATCCAGTTCAAACACTAAAACTTCCTTATCAGCATTCATAAAGCACTTTCCTCTCTACCATTGCTTATACCACAGAGCATCCCTGCCGAAAGAAAATAGCCAATAGAACCATCACTATCAATAACGCCGTTGATGATACAAGTCTTTTGGCTCCACTGATCATCAAAGCAGGCAGGCAAAGCCTTATTAATAGCTGTAACCTGTTCTTTAATGTCATCAACAACAAGGCAAAAATATTTTTCCATACTATGACCAACCAAATAAAAACTTCGGTCAGTCTTAGCCGTAGCAAAACGTTCCCGCATATCTATAACACCAACCTGCTCAGAACCATAAGCAAGGGAAGTTTTCCCATCCTCTGCCTGACTTAAACGGCTGGCAGCATCTGCACTACTTAGTACTTTATCCAAAGAATAAAGTGGCAAATAGCATCGCCATGGTCCTATAACAAAGCTTAAACTATCTACTGCTGTAATAGAAACCGGCATGAACATGGAGATTGCTGTTCCTTTTCCCGGCGTACTTTCAATAAGCACTTTCCCTCCGTAAGCTTCAGCAATGGTATTAACCACATCCATGCCTACGCCTCTACCGGAAATAGCTGTAATCTTTTTGGCCGTGGAAAAACCCGGTTCCATAATCAAATTTAAAGCTTCCTGAGTAGAATATTCTGCCGCCGGTTTTTTTAATATGCCCTTTTTTTCTCCTGCCGCCAGTAAATCTTTAGGATTCATACCTCTGCCATCATCAGTAACTCTAAATACAATTCTGCTACCTTGGTTTTCCAGAGTAAGAACAATTTTCCCTTTGGCAGGCTTGCCTGCTTACTTCTTTCTTCTGGGGATTCAATTCCATGATCAAGGGAATTGCGGACAATATGCAAAAGGGGATTAGAAATATTATCGTATAAGTTACGATCTATTTCTATATTCTCCCCTACTATTTCAAATTTGATATTTTTATTTTCTTGCTTGCTGATATCTCGTACTGTTCTATATATTTTCGGTGCCATAGAAGAAAACTGCAACATGGCCAGCGCAGATACCTTATGCGTTAGCCCATCCAGCAACCTTCTGTAATTATTTGCAAAACTCCGAAGATCCTTATTATAAGGTAGCTGGTTTAGCGTTCTTTGCAAGAAACTATATTCAGCAACAAATTCCCCGCTGATGCCCTGTAACTCCTGAACATCTCTCCACCGTATATTAATAAATCTTTCTTCCTTTTTTTCTTGTGGCTTAGCATCGGTTGTTACACCTGCTTCAGGTTCAGGTTTCGGTTTAGGCTGCGGCTCCGTCTTTAGTTCAGTTTTTTTTTTGACTTCCGTAGCCACGGACGTATTGCCTGTATCAACTTTTACTATATAAGTATTATTGGCTAGAGCTTTAGTTATAGATTCAACATCCGCTACGCCGACAATGATTTTAAAGCCTTGGGTTTTAATAATATCTGCCGAATCATGAGCCTGTAAATCTTCCGGTATAGAACGTAATATTTTCCAGTTGCGGTTTAACTGCTTTAAGATAACTACGGCCCTAACATTAGGCATAGCGCAATCAGCAGCAAAATGTAAGGTTAAAAGAGTTTCTTTATCATTAGTTAATATAGCAGGCTCTTGTGCCTTGGTGTTGCTCTCTTGAGTAGTCGCAGCCGTTACTTCCTTCTGATTTTTAAAACGCTCAATAGTTTCTTGTAATTCCTCAATCAGGCTTGGAACTTCTCTTTGAGCAAAATCCGGCTCACTAACTCTCTCCGTTTCTCCCTTTACATAGTCACTATAAGCGAAAAATAAATCCAGGACTTCAGTTACATGGCCCTTGATTTTCTGAGGATCATTTCTAAAAACACCAAACAAATCTTCCATTTTGTGTGTCAATTCCGCCAAAACAGTTAATCCCATGACTGCGCTGGCACCTTTTATTGAATGGGCTGTACGAAAAATTTCGTTTATTTCTTCTATTGTAAAACTATTATTTTTTTCGCCGGCCAAAATTAATTTGTCATAGATTGACATTAACTTATTATTTTCCGCTTGATATATATCCAACAAACCCGCCATTTCCGCGTTAAAAAACCCCATGCTTATCACCTTTCTTTTATCCCAGATGCGCTAAAATATCTTGCAAAGATGTATCGGTTGGATGGAAGAGGATATAACTTGCCATTTTTTTATCCTTTTGAAAAAATGTATTGCTAACAAACAACATATCTTTTGCAGTAGAAGGAGATTGTTTCATAAAATCAGCAACCACCTTTTCTCCTGTATCGACTTTCATATAGGGAACAGATATTTTAATTTCTTTGTTCATCAACGCAGCAAAAGCTGTAACATAGCTGTTACACATAATATTTCCTATCTCACAGATAACAGACTTTTGCATATCATCCATGTGCTCTACATCTATCAATGGTTCCCCAGTTAACTTTTCTACAATAAAACTGGAAAATTCTTTATTTAACAGCAATGCTAACATGAAATCCATATTACCTTCCAGGTGCATGGAAACCCCGGCATATAAAGATAACGGATTCATTACTAATTCCTTAACAGAATGTTGTGCAACAATTTTGCATTCCGGTACTGCTAAATCCAGTTCACTGTTTAACATTTGAGACAAGCTTGTTACAGCATGTCCCCCACCAATATTGCCAATTTCTCTCAAAATATCTTGATTTTCTGCAGTATACTTTGTCATATGCCTGCTCCTCACTGTAAGTTTTCTTTGGTGTATTCATAGGAATCCACCAACTTCTTGAGCATTTTCATTTGTCCCATGAGTTCCTCACTGGAAGCAGCGCTTTCTTCAGCAGTTGCAGAATTTTCCTGTACTACTTCAGAAATAGAATTAATGCTCTGCCTTATTTGCGCAATAGAAGTAGCCTGATTATTAGAGGCAATAGAAATTTCGCCCACACTCTCTGCCATTTGTTTACCATCAAGACTAATTTCCTTTAATTTTTGAGCAGCTTGCTCCGTTTTCTCCGTGCTCAGATTAATCATTTGAATTGTTTTATTAATAAGCGTACTGGTATTTTTGCTGGCTTGAGCAGAATCTGCTGCTAATTTACGAATTTCTTCTGCAATAACTGCAAAGCCCTTACCTGCTTCTCCGGCTCTGGCTGCCTCCACAGCAGCATTTAAAGCTAAAATGTTAGTCTGAAAAGCAATATCTTCTATATTTTTAATAATACCGGAAACCTCACCGGTCATAGCCTTCATTTGAAGCATTTCTTCACTGACACCATCCATAAATTCGCTACCATCCGCAACCTTTTTTGACAAAGCACTACTATTATCCCTGACTTCCATAGCAGTTGCAGCATTGGTCTGCACATGCTCGGAAACACTGTTAATGGTTGTTGCCAGTTCTGTTACTGCACTAGCCTGCTCTTCCGAAGACTGGCTAAGGCTTTGGCCTATCGTAGCAATTTGTTCAGCTCCCTTAATTACCTGCTCTGAGCTGGAATTAATCTGATTTAAGATAACAGATAAAGACTTGGAAATCTTAAGCAAAGAATGACCTATAGCCTGGAAGTCCCCTAAGAACTCAACGTTACTCTGATAATTTAGTTTACCGTTACTGATTGCTTCGGTAAATTTGTTTATTTCTTCTACATACTCGCCTAATACTTCATTAGTTTCTCTAAAATTACGACATAAATTACCAAATTCATCCGGCCCATCGTAAACAGCCAAAGCATTCAGCTTGCCATGTCGCATGGCCGTAGCTGAAGTCTCCAATTGTTTTAAAGGTTCAATGATAAACGAAATCGTCTTATTGCTGAGCATAACCAATAGAACTACCATAATAATGCCCAAAACAACAGCAACGCCATACATGATGTTTTTTAAGCCATTGGTATAGCTCACATATTCAGCGGCTACCCGATCTGAATCATCAAGCATTTTATCCATATCATCCCGCATACTACTGGCAATTACATCATACTTGCTATCATACAAAGTCCAAGCTTCATCAGCTTTGCCATATAAGCTTAGATAGTACATTTGCTGCATCAGTTGTTTAACTTCTTCTTGTTTCGCAATTTCCTTGGTAACTGTGTCGCGGTAAACGGAGCTGTTAACCTTTTGCATGTTTTCCAAGCTTTTTTCCGTAATGTTCTGATAGTTCAAGCTCTCCCGATAAAACTGCTCCACCGCTTCTTTGTCATTCTTCCTGCTAACTAAGATCATCTTGCAAAGATCTCTGCCTGTCCCCTGATTACCTAAAGCAAAATCCGCCCTGTTAGTAGCAATCGTATACTCATTTTCATTAAAGGTATTAAAGTTGCGAGCCAAGATAGTGATAAAGATTAAAGCAATTGTTATAAAAATAAAGAAGCATAAGCCATATAACATTGATGCTCTATTTAGCCTTTCCTCAACAGTCTCATTGCGCATTAACGACATTTTGCTTCTCCACCTCTTACAATATATTTTGAACCGTTTCAATCAATTTGTCTTTTTGAAATGGTTTAACCACATAATCCATTGCCCCACTTTGAATAGCAGTCATGACTGTCTGTTCCTGACCGATGGCAGAGCACATGATAACCTTTGCCTGAGCATCAAAAGCTATAATATCTTTTAATGTAGACAGCCCATCTTTACCGGCCATGGTAATATCCAGTAACACTAAAGATGGCTTCTCCTCTTTATATATTTCTACAGCCTTATTCCCATTATCAGCCTCAACAATATTGGTGAACCCCGCCTCTGCCAAAGTGAGTCTAATCATCTTCCTCATAAAAGCAGCATCATCCGCTATCAAAATCATTGGTACAGCCATTTAAATTTCCTCCTCATTTATATTTTTATTACAAGTTTTAGCGAAAAACATAGCCATTTTTTTACTGATTTGTAGCACATTACCTTCCTCATCAACTGCTCCCAATTGCTTAGCCGCAGCTGGCATACCATAAACAGCGCAGCTCTGTTTATCCTGTCCCCAAGTATGCGCTCCCGCATCATGCATGGCCTTAAGCCCTGCTGCACCATCACTGCCTATTCCTGTTAAGATTACTCCAGCAGCATCTTTTCCAGCTTCTTTAGCAACAGAATTAAAGGTCACATCAACGGAAGGACAAAAGCCATTAACAGGCGCCTCCGCACTTTCATTAACAATAAAACCTTTCGCTGTCCGCTTAATTCTCAACTGATTACCACCGCTAGCTATTAACACAAGGCCATCCTCTACCACATCCCCTGTGACAGCCTCTCTAACCTTAAATTTAGTATTTTTGTTTAAACGTTGAGCATAGGCCTTAGTAAAACCTGGTGGCATATGCTGTACTACAATAATTCCAGGTAAGGTTTCCGGTAAAGCCTGTAGCAAAACCAGAGTAGCTTCTACTCCCCCTAAAGAAGCTCCTATGGCAATTACCCGGTTGGAAGCCTTCCCCCCAATATGAAAGGGAGAATTATCGCCAAGCGTAGTAGCAGGACTTGGTTGTGCCTGCAGTGGGACAATTTTGGGAGTATTTAGCCTTGTTCTTTGATGCACGCCTGCCAAAACCTTCAGTTTTATTTGCAGCAGTGTCGCAAAATCTTTTAACTCGTTGGCATTATCGGCAGCTACTTTAGGCAGGAAATCTGAAGCACCTAGCTCCAGCGCATGAATAGCTTCTTCCTTTAAAGAGGAAACAACAATGATAGGTATATCAAAATCTGCGACAATTTTATTTAAAAGTTCAAATCTAACCACATCAGGCAATTGCAAATCCAAGATAATTACATCCGGACGTTTTTCTTTAATACCGGCTACCGCCAGTTTGCCATCCATTGCCTGTCCGCAAAGCTCAAAAGCACTATCTTGAGCGAGGATTTGTGCTAAATAGGTCCTATAAAAGTCTGAATCCTCTACTATGAATATTTTAATTTTCTTAAATGTCATCTTACTCACTGACTTTCTTATAAACAGCAGGCTTTACCAATTGAAATCCTGCTAGTTTATTAAATATTTCTGTATGCCCTAAAAAAGATAACCATCCGGCTGTAAGGAATCCCAAAAAATTTTAAGCAATTTTTTATAGGTTACTTCATCAAAATAAATAAGTACGTTCCTACAGAAAATATAATCAAATTTTCCTCTAGTCTGATCAGGCAGGAGAATATTTTCTTGTTTAAAATTTAAATTTTGTTTTATGTTTTTTCGCACCTCGCAACCATTCGGCAACAAATGCATATATGCTTTCCGCCAATTTGCAGGAAGCCTCACATATTCTGCCATAGGATAAACACCCTTAGTTGCAGTCTGAATCGCCTTTTGGGAAATATCTGAGGCCCATAGCTTATAGGGCTTTTTAAGAGAACCTGTTAAGTGCGCATCCTCCATAGTCATAGCCAAGGTGTAAGCCTCTTGTCCATTGGCACAACCGGCACACCAACCACGAATTTCCTGGGCCTTGTCGCCTATTTCCCCTTCCGCTAAATATTGTTCCAAAAGCTGAAAATGATCATCTTCTCTGTAGAAATAGGAATAATTTGTTGTTAAAGCATCAATAAGCCGCTTGTCTCAAATTTTGCCCAGTACTGTCATGGACAGAAATTTGCTGCCAATATTCTTCAAAAGAGTTTATGTGATTGGTGAAACATTCCAAGGCAATTTTACTTTCTATCAAATACCCTTTGTCTCGCAAATTTATACCGCTTTTTTCATACACGTATTTTGCTACCATCTCATTTTCTGCTGCAGTGACTTTGATCATTTTTCACATCTCTATTTCTTTATTTTAAATACTTGGTAGTCCTTCTTTTTTTAGTTTTGAGCATCCAATAAATCAAAAAAAGCTTCTAACGGCATGGGTTTAGCAAATAAAAAACCTTGAACATTCCGGCAACCTGCTTTCAATAGGAATTCTGCCTGCTGCTGTGTTTCGACACCTTCCGCAATAACACCCATTTCCAAACGACGAGCCATTGTTATTATACTGTCTAATATACAACCGGCACGATTGGATGTCTCAAAATCATTAAGAAACTTCATATCAATCTTAAGTATATCCAAAGGTATATCCTTCAAGGTGTTAAGGGAGGAATAACCGCTTCCAAAATCATCTAGCAAAACTGTAAAGTTCCTTGCCCGTAGTTCCCTGACAAGATTCATAATCCGCGCCGGATCATCAGCATAGGCACTCTCTGTAACCTCTACCCTAAGCAGTTTCCTAGGTAAATTATGCTGGGTAATAACAGCATCCAAATCATCCAATAACGTAGTTGTAAAAAAATCTACTCTGGAAACATTAATGGAAATCGGTACACAGGCTTGCTTATTTTTCAGTCTTTTTTCTAACGCACTGCCTACTGCATCCCAAATATATCTATCTAATTGAGTAATGAGTCCATTCTTTTCAAATATGTTAATAAATTGTCCCGGTGAAATAAGTCCCTTTTCCGGATGTTGCCAACGTACTAAAGCTTCAGAGCTGATTATTTTTTTATCCTTTATATCATAAACAGGTTGAATATAAAGTTTGAACTGTTTCTCCTGCAGAGCATAACCCATCTGAGAAAGCAGGTATTGCTCTTCCATTAGTTGCTTACGCATAACAGTATCATAATAGGCATAAGGCATGGCATTAGCAAAATGTACAGCAGCCACCGTTTGCTGGGCCATTTTAGCCCTATCGCACATAACATTAACGCTAATAGTCCGGTCTTTAATTTTGTAAAGACCAAAAGTAGAGTTAAAACTAAAAGCCGCCGTATCACTAATCAAAGTTATAATGGCATTTTCCATTACCCATTCTTTTTTTAATTTTGCCCTGGGAACGCAAAAAATAAACTTGTCGTCAGCCAATCTTCCCGCTGTACCTATATTTTCTACTAATTTTTTAATCTTATTTCCCAAGCTTATTAAGACCATGTCCCCTGTCTTAGGACTAAAGACATCATTTATGACTTTAAATCTTTTAATATTACAATATACCAAGACATATTGCTCTTGAGGATTAAGGTCTAAAAGCTTACGAGTCATTTCGCAAAAATAATCACGCTGAAAAAAGCCCGGTAAGTTCATCATAACAGGATGTATTAATCCCACTATGCTTTTTGTCTACCGGGCCTGCATTATTGCTTCTAGGCAGTATATGCTCAACAAATCCGATTTTATTTCCTAAGGTGTCATATAGATAGGAAGACTCACACTTGTAGTCTTCTCCCTGCCATGTAAAATATGTAATTTTTTCCTCGTTAACCAATCTATTAAAGGCACAATTTTCGTTACTTCTGTTCCCCAAATCAAGCTTTTGGCAATTACAATTTTGATAAGCTTGTAGTGGTTTTCCCAGGATTTCACAAAGAGAATTGCTGACAAAAAGGACTTTTTTATGCATAGATATAACAATAACAAATGCATGGATATTATCTAACGCCTTACGATATACTTCTTTAATCTCCCCAGTTACATCCTTATCGCACAAGGCTTGTGCCATTTTTATTATTGTTTCGTCCATTTTGCGGCTTCCTTTTACAAATAGTCCGAGTCCCCTATAGCTTAATGATATTTATTATTACTAAATAATTGTAACTTTTCTTAATTATACCACAAATCAGCCTATTAGTCTTATCATCATCGCTTAATATTTTCTTTAATTTTTTAAGTCCAAAGTCCTTTCAATTTATCATAAAAAAAAGAACGGCAAGATTTGCTCAGATACGAGAAGCAGTGAGGCTTGCTGTGCGGGATAGACTTTCCGGTCCATCCCGCCCGGCAAACGCAAACTGCGACAACGTAGATGAGTAAATATCGTCGCTCTTATATAAGTATCCTAACCGCCTCTTTTAAAGTCTCCACTTCCCCTACATTGCCGGGGAAAATAACATATGGTATGCCAGGAAACTTACTTTGGGCATCATGTTTCCCACACCGGAATACCGGGCTGAATTTGCCCCAGTACCAAAGCTCGCTTTACCCTTAGAGCCTTTGTGCCAATATCACTAGAGGTAATGCCTCCTTTAGCTACCACAAACGCAGGAGTAATATTAAGCTTTCCCACCAAGGATTGGACGGCATCAGAAATTTTACCGACTCTTTCCAAGGCTGCCTTTTTGGTATCACCCTCTAAGCTTAGCAATTTACGTCTGGTATAAACCACAACTGTCTTACCGGCTTTTAGGAGTTCTTCCTCTTTAGCTACCATACGGTTTACTCCTCGGCAAATTTGGCAGAGTCCAAAACCAAATCGGAATTAAATTCCAAGGCTTCTACGCCCGGTAAAGTCTTTAAGGCTTCCAGCTGGCTGGTAGTTTTTTGAGTATGAGAGCCTACTACCACAATGCCACCGTTAGAGCTGGTGGTTTTCACCATTTCCGTCCTGGTTAAAAGAGGCTTATTGCTAATACCGCCCATTTCTTTCACAAGTCCGGCTGCACTACGGAACATAAAATGCTTACCCAAGGCCATCGCCTTGTACAGCGCAATGACAAATACCTTAACATCACAAGGTGCCACAGCATTAACAATGACCTTGTTAAAGCCGGTGACTTTTCCCAGCTGCGCAGCAATAGCATCAATCTTTCTAGCCCGTAAATCTTCTATGGAAATACAAGTCACCGTTTCTTTCTTAAATGCTCCTGCTGTTTTCTCCTCAATATATTCAGTCATATTGGAAGACTTGTAGCCAAAAGTTTTATCTTTGGCAAATTCTGTTTCCCCGGCAGGTACCAGTTCATCACCATATTAACATAATGAATATTGTTGATGGTAAAACGTCCGCCTTCTTTAAAATAAGGACAAAGAATCTCGCCATCGATTTTACTACCTCTGGCTTTCTCCCAAGCCGCTGCTAAAAGTTCAGTTTCCAAAGGATAATGGCCTCGCAAGGTAGAATCACTACGACTAATAACCAAATAATCCTTGCCGGTCTCTTGGGCCACCTTAGCCAATCTTTCGCCTATATCTTTGTGAACCTTAGCAGTTTGCTCTGCTGTAAAGCCACGAGAATTGGTCAAGATAAAGAACAATTTATTTTTTTCTGCAAAACCTTGGCGGATGCTTTCTTCCGACCAAGCCGTATATACAGAAATATCATGAACCGTTTGTACACCGGTTGGATCATCATCAAGCACCACAATCTTGTGTTTATCTGCCGCTATGGCAGCCTGCAATTGTTCTTCTAGTTTTGCATCAGTCTGATCAGGATACTTCTTTAAAATATCTGCGCTAATTTTTTCAGCCATTTTTGACCACCTTTTATAAAGCCGGAAGCTTAAAGAGTTGTCTAGCTTCAGCAGGCGTCATAGGAGCTTTGTCCATCGCTGCCAATAGTCTAACCGCTTTGGCAACTAATGGTTCATTGGTTTCCACCTGTATGTTGGCATCCAGATAATTACTATCTTCAAAGCCAATCCGGACAGTCTTGGCGCCCATACCTACAGCGGCAGCAATAATACCAAAATCCCGGCGGTTAGCATGGGTAATGCCCCACAATGCGCCCTTGGGTATCATGCTAATCATGAGAGCCAGAGCTTGTGGTGTAGCCGGAGCCTCACCTTCGTGGCCGAGTACTATGCTAAACAGTACCGGATCAACAAAAGGATATTGGTGCATTAATTTTTCCATGGTGTTAGTATGACCTATTTCAAATACTTCCACTTCAGGATATTTCTTGGTTTTAATAATTTCTTGTACGCAGTACTCCACATCAGCAGGAGGATTAGCGTAAACCGATCTTCCCAGGTTAGTGGAGCCAACGTTCAAGGAGCAGGCTTCCACCATATTCAAATAAAGAGGCGCACATCTTTCTTTAATATTAAGCTTGGAAACACCGCCGGTAGAAACCTCAAGGATAATATCAGAATCCCTGCGAATCAAACGCAAAGTCTCTTCCAACAGGCTGGTATCAGGTGTAAGGCTGCCATCCTTAGCTCTTACATGGAGATGAACCATAGCAGCACCTGCCTTGCGGCAGTTTAGTACATCCTGAGCTATTTTCTCAGGAACTATATTCTTATCAGTAGCTGCCACAGGCGCTACTGAAATCATTACTTTATCCATACCTCGTGCTCCCTTTCTTAGGGCAAAGGTTTCAAGTTTTTACTGATCCTTGTCCGTTTGGTTTTTTTAATTTGTTTAGTTTGTTTGGCTAAACCTTGTTCAGTATCAATCCAATATTCATAATGATTGATGACCGCTTTGTTAATAGCCTTACGATCTCTGTCCCGCAAGAGACGGATAAGTTCTTCGTGTTTAGCCAAAAATACATCAACCGCATCATCATCTAAAAATCTTTTATTAGTGATGATTCTGGAAGGTCTGCTAATCTTATCTACATAATAGGCAATACCTTCTAACAGCTTATTTTGAGTTACTTCCGCCAAGGCACGATGAAAACGCACATCTGCCTCAAACATTTCCTCTGCAGTGACCTTGGGTTTCTTGCTAATCTTCTTCAATTCTTTAAAAGCTTCTTCTACACTCTTTAAATAATCTTTATCCAGCTTATCCAGCACTAGCTCCAATAATCCTACATCAAGGATTTTACGCAGCTCAATAATTTGGCCATTAAAGTCTTTTTGCAAAATAATGCCATATAAAAGCGGATATAACATTCTCCTGCTAAATTCTTGTCTGACAAAAGTACCCTCTGCTCTTTTAATTTTTAAAACCCCGTAGGCAACTAATATCTTAATTGCTTCCCGAACGGAGTTACGACCCACATTCATAGACTTACTTAATTCTGCTTCCGTAGGAATCTTGTCGCCAGGCTTTATCTCACCATTGATGATGGCGTTGGCAATATTGTCTACAATTTGGTCTACAATGGTTTTCCCACCAATTTCTTTGAAAACCCCCACCATATTTTCCTTCTCCATTAAATATCACCTCGTTATACACCACTGGTTATTTAAACATCCCAGGCAAGAGCCGCTAGTTTCGCAGCAACTTCACCGTCTTGAGCCAAGCCACCAATCCCTACAGCACCCATCAACTGCCTTTGGGCATTGAGCAACGGCTCGCCACCCGGTAAAGCTGTAAACTTCTCATCTTGAAAATAACCTATGTTAAGATGATTTTTTTGCAACCTATCAAGGAAAGCAACTGTGCTGGTACCCATCCTTGCTGCTGTATATGCCTTGCAAGGCGTTAGGTTAATTGTTAAAAGCTTAGCGCCATCTTCTTTATGATAAAGAACCAGAAAGCCATCCTTATCACAAACAGCTACGCTAAAGGGCTTGCCGCCATAGCTTTCTGCTACCAGTTGTTTGGCCTTTGCTGCTATTTTTTCGGCTAAAGCTAATGTTACATTATCCATTTTTTTCACCTTTTATTTTCATATTTTAACACTAAGCTGCACCCATTAACAAGTTAGGCAGCCAGGTTACCAATTCCGGAATAGCAGTAATCAAAGCTAGCACAACAACTAGAGGAATTAGAAATGGAATTATCTGCTTGGAAACTTTATCAAAAGGTACGTTACCTACATTACTTACTACATACAAACACATACCAACAGGAGGTGTAATAAGACCAATCATAACATTCAATACGAAGAATACACCAAAGTGTACCATATCAATATGTAGAGCATGTACCAATGGCAGCAGTACAGGTACCATGATCATGATGATAGAGTTACTTTCCAAGAAGCAGCCCAAGATTAAGAGTACAATGTTGATGAGAAGTAACAATAAAGCTTTACTCTTAGTAAAGCCTAACAATAAACCAGCTAAAGTCTGTGGCATTCCGGAGGACATTACTACCCAGGTAATGGCAGAAGCGCTGCAGATGATCAGCATGATAACAGCAGTGGTATGCACGGTTTTTAGCAGCATGCCATATAACATTTTCAAGGTCATTTCCTTGTGCACCACAAAGCCTAGAAACAAGGCATATACAGCAGCAATACCGGCGGCTTCAGTAGGAGTAACTACGCCGGCAACAATACCTACAATCATGATGATAGGAGTCATCAGAGAAGGCAGTGCTCGCCAGGTAGCAGTCATACGTTCTCCCCAGGTAGCAGGAGGTTCAGTCTTATAACCACGTTTCTTCGCCATGAAATAAACCAGAATCATCAAAGATACACCCATCATGATACCGGGAACAACGCCGCCTAAAAACAAACGGCCAATGGATGTTTCAGTAATAATGGCATAAATTACTAAGGGAATACTAGGAGGAATGATAGGTCCGATAGTAGAAGAAGCAGCTGTTAAAGCAGCTGACCAGTCTCTATCAAAACCATTTTCTTCCATTGCTTTAATTTCAACTACGCCGATAGCAGAAGCATCTGCTACAGCCGCACCGCTCATACCGGCAACGATAATATTAGAAATAACATTAACATGGCCTAAGCTGCCTGTTAAGTGTTTAACCCACTCTCTGGCAAACTTGAAAATACGTTGAGTAATACCACCGGTGTTCATGGCTTCGCCTACGAAGATAAACATGGGAACGGCCAGCATAGGGAACGAATCCAGGGAAGACAACATTCTCTGTGGCACCAAGACTAGCGGTGTATCACCAATTAAGAGGGCAACCATGGCAGCAATACTCATGGAGAAAGCTACCGGTACTCTAATCATCATCAGAGTCAGCATAACTACAAATATTACTAATACCTCCATTTATTTGCCCCCCTTTCTCATATTCCACAAATCCTTCAGGTCATAATAAAGCATCCCCAAAGCACCTAAAGGGATAATCATATAAACATAACCCATATGAATCTGGTTAGCAGCAGAAGGAGTATCAAAGTTCATTTGTGTTACTTCAATACCTTCATAAACCAATACTGCTAAAAATACTGCGGAAATAATACGGCTGAATGCAATAAAGACAGGACGAATTTTAGCCGGCAAATTATCTACTAAAATTTCAATTTCAATATGCTCATGATCTCTCATGCAAATAACTGAACCTACAAAAGATAACCAAACCAAAGCAAAAACAGCCAGTTCTTCTGACCAGGTAAGTGGTGCGTTAAAAATATACCGCATAGTAACCTGCAGCACCACCAAGATGAGAACAACTGAAACTGTGGCTACCCCTAAATAATCAAGAAATTTATTGAATTTCATAATTTGTCTCCTTTAATTAAAGAAAAAAAGCCGGTGAGCCGCCGCCTGCCGGTTGTTCAGCAGAATCCGGCGGCCAGCCGGCATTATTTCTATAATACTTGCTTACGTAGATTATTTATCACGCAAAGCATCAATAGCCTTAAACATATCTTCAGCATCTTTACCAATCTTTTGGATATAAGTCTTACGTAAGGAGGTGCAAGCATCCATAAACGGTTTCAAATCTTTGATTTCGTTTACTTGCATGCCTTTGCCCTTTAAGGTATCAACTAATTCTTTTTCTTCCTTAGCAGCAATGTCACGCTCGTAAGCTTGAGCTTCTTTAGCGCATTCCATCAAAATCTTCTGTTGGTTAGGAGATAATTTCTTCCAGGTTTTCTCGCTCATGGACAAAACTTGGATGAATAATTGATGGTTGGTCATGGACAAATATTTTTGAACTTCATAGAATTTGTTAGACATAATGATGGATAGAGGATTCTCTTGGCCATCAACAACCTTTTGTTGTAAAGCCATATAAACTTCACTGAATGCCATAGGAGTAGGAGCAGCGCCCAAAGCCTTGAAGCCTTGAATACTTGCATCAGTTTGCGGAGTACGAATCTTCATGTTCTTCATATCAGCCAAAGTATTGATAGGCTTTACGTTATTGGTTACTTGACGAGAACCCATATCAAAGTAGCAAATAGCTCTGAAACCTTTTTCTTGCATTTTCTTGTCGATTTGTTTGCCGATATCGCCATCAAATACACGGAATTCATGTGCTTTATCCTTGTAAATATAAGGCAAGTCAAACAAACCCATTACAGGAACATAAGAAGCCAAGAAGCCTGCAGAAGAAGTACCCATATCAACAGTACCCATACGCATGCCTTCGCAACGTTCCTTCATACTGCCCAATTTAGCGCTATCGAAAACTTGAATTTCGATGCTGCCATTGGATTTAGCCTTAACCAATTCAGCCAATTTTTGAGCACCCTTGGACTCTGGGTGAGAAGCAGCTGCTTCAGTACCGCATTTAATGACTATTTTCTTGTCTGCACCACCGGCAGGAGCAGCAGCCTTTTTGTCGCCACCACCGCAACCAGCTAACAAGGTTGTTGATAGAAAAATACCGGTAACTGCCAACATAATCCCTTTTCTAGTGAACTTACTCATGATTCATCCCCCTTAGAATTTTGATAATGTCATTAACATCCGCTCGTATTATTCATGGTCATAAGACCGTAAAGACTTAACTTATTTAATCAAACCTTTGGCAATCAAGGCTTTTCTCAGTTCCAAAGCTCCGAACCTGGGGCTGGAAAGTACAGGAAT
>Ga0268359_11331_pt1 | contig 63463 bp, 54 predicted proteins | sample BioMet11_FD_194416 | JGI IMG/M metagenome (GOLD analysis project Ga0268359, IMG submission 194416) | Sewage microbial communities from Oakland, California, United States - Biofuel 11 (PacBio Assembly) | ecosystem: Engineered > Wastewater > Sewage > Unclassified | place: USA: California | collected...
CGACCGTTTCATACAGCAATACGGCCTTTCTATTGAAGACAGCGTGCAGCTTACGGAACAGCGTGAAACAGCCGATTATTTTGAGAAGTGCGCTGCGCACGGAGCACCGGCTTTAAAGTGCGCTAACTGGATGCGTATGGAAGTGCAGAGGATACTGCATGAGAATGGAATAGACATAAAGGACTTCAATGTCTCAGCGGAACAGCTGGGGAAGCCTTATAACAAAGGTTGAGAAAAAAGAACTTTCAAATACCCAGGCAAAAGATGTCCTTGCTGCTATGAATGCAAGAAAATATATCTCTGGATGAGGCCCTTAAGAAATGCGGAGCCTGCGGCGGCCCTGTATCCGGCCATGCTCTTGAAGAAATTGTAAGGAAAGTTTTTGCCGACGAAGCTGAAGCTGTTGAAACTATAAGGTCCGGCAAGGATAAAAAAGGAGCTAAGGTGAAATTCCTGCAGGGGCTTGTGATGAAAGAAACCCGCGGATCTGCGGATGCATCCGAGACTGCGTCAATAATACAGTCCCTTTTAAAATGAACCAATGCGGCAGTGAAATTGTTTATTAAACTTCACTGCCGCATTCATTTTATTGAGTTAAAGATTGACTTAATGGTACTCCAAAGGTTATCATCAATAGGTTGGTGAATTCTTAGAGCTAAAGTTGGTATAAAGATGAAATATATATATGGTATATGTACAAAAACAATAATAATACATTTATTAAGCTTCAGAAGGAGTGAAATTAATGGGGAACACGTAAACCGGAGGATACACGCAGCATAGCTCTCATTTCGCATGGAGGTGCAGGTAAAACGTCACTTGCGGAGGCATTCCTGTTTAATACGGGACTCATTACGCGAATGGGCAAAATCGAGGACAAAAATACTGTTTCGATTTTGATGCAGAGGAACAGAAACGCGGTATTTCTATCAGCACGTCACTTGCAACAGTGCCATATAAAAATAAAACTATTTTTGTGCTTGATACTCCAGGGTTTGCAGACTTCGTCGGTGAGCAGCGCTGTGCAATGAGAGTGGCTGACGGAGCGATCGTCCTTGTTAACGCGACTTCGGGAGTGGAAGTTCAGACGCAAAGCGTATGGGCATATGCCGAAAATTTTGAAACTCCTGCAATATTTTTTGTAAGTAAACTTGACCGTGAACATACTAACTTTGAAGAAGTGGTCAGTGACATCAACGAGAATATTTCGGACAGGGCCGTTCCTCTATACCTTCCAATCGGATCTGATATAAACTTTAAAGGTGTGGTCAACGTCCTGACCGGCAAATCATATATATATAAAGGCGACGGCAGCAAAAAATTTCACAGAGGGAGACACTCCTGCCGATATGGCTGATGCAGTTTCTGCCGCACGCGAAACGCTTGTAGAGCGTGCCGTCGAAGCAGATGACGAGGTAATGATGCGTTACCTTGACGGAGAAGAGCTTTCAACTGACGAGCTTCTGGCAGTGCTTCGCAAAGCTGTATGCACAAGGTCCATATTTCCTATAATACCGGGCTGCGGCACATGCAATATCGGGGTGCTCCAGCTGCTTGATGCGATAGCGGACTATATGCCTTCCCCGAAGGACATGCTGAACCATGTTGCGCTTAAGGGTGAAGAAGAGGTCAAAGTCCTTCCAGATGAAAATAAGCCTTTCCTGGGATTCGTTTTCAAGGTTATGGTCGACCCTTATGTCGGTAAACTTTCCTTTGTAAAGGTTTTCTCCGGTAAGCTTACAAGCGACCAGACAATATACAACGTCACACAGGGTGAAGAGGAGAGAATAGGCTCTTTCCGCTTCATGAAAGGCAAAGACAGTACTGAAGAAAAGGAAATAATCCTCGGCGATATAGTGGCTATCCCGAAACTTGAAAGTACTATTGCCGGCGATACACTTGGCATGAAAGGCGAAGTGCGTCAGTTCAGCCCGATACAGTTCCCAAAACCTGTATACAGCGTTGCAGTTCTGCCTAAGACACGGGCTGACGAAGACAAACTTGGAAATGCAATTGCAAAAACTCTGAAAGAAGACCGCACACTGTCATTCGTAAAGGACCCTGAAACCAATGACACTGTCCTGTCGGGTATGGGCGATATGCATCTTGATATAGTCCTTTCGAAAATTAAAGAACGCTACAAAGTGGATCTTGATACGCGCACTCCCAAAGTGCCGTACCGTGAAACTATAAAGAAAACCGCACGTGCCCAGGGCAAGCACAAGAAACAGTCCGGAGGTCGCGGCCAGTATGGTGACGTCTGGTTTGAGCTTTCACCTCTTGAGAGAAATTCCGGGATCGAATTTATAGACAGGGTTGTCGGAGGAGTTGTTCCTAAAAACTACATCCCTGCCGCTGAAAAAGGGCTTCGTGAAGCGGCGCTTAGAGGCTTCCTTGCCGGATACCCGGCAACTGACTTCTCATGCGCTATATACGATGGTTCTTATCACGAGGTTGACTCATCGGAAATGGCATTCAAGATAGCTGCCTCCCTTGCGTTCAAGAAAGCTATGACGGATGCCATGCCGATACTTATAGAGCCGGTCATGAACGTGGAGGTTACTGTGCCTGAAGATTGTCTGGGCGATGTAATGGGAGATTTTAACAGCCGCCGCGGGGCGTATCATGGGTATAGACAGCGCAGGAAAGCTTCAGATAGTAAAAGCGCAGTGTCCCCTGTCAGAAATGTTCCGCTACGCTATAATACTGCGCTCAATGACTTCAGGGCGCGGGAATTTCTCGATGGAATACTCCCATTACGAAGAAGTGCCGGGCGAAATATCCAAAAAGATAATAGATGCAGCAGCTAAGGACCGTGAGGAAGAAGAAGAATAGAGAAATACTGAAGGCGGACGTATTAATGTCTGATATTGCCGCCGCAGACCAGTAATGATGTTTTTTGCATTGCCTATAAATTGTACGGAGCCAGGCTCAGATAATCTGTCAATATTGTGGCTGTTTTTTTAAGTGCCCCGATTCAGTGTCAATTTACTGGATCGGGCGCTGTTTTAAATTGCAATATTGAAGAATGATATATTCCGTATGGCTGCTTTATTTTCAAATCTTACACAGCAGATGATGTATCCATGCAAATCGTTTCTATTTTTTCCGCCATTAAGAAGGGATGTTGACTCGTATTTGAAAGCAGCTAAAAAAATCTTTATTGCTTTTCTTGCATTTTACAGTATTACCTGTTTTTCAAATGTTTATTTCGTGTTTGGACCCCTTTATCAGGAATTTGGTGCTTCACCTGGTTCTGTAGGTCTGTTTCTGAGTATATTCTATATGGCGATGATAATTTGCCGCCCGCTTGGCAGCTGGGCTATGGAAAAACTTGGTGTAAGGGTAACGCTTGTAGGAAGTTCGATATCCTGTGCGTTCTCTGCAGCCGGAATAGCTATGTCGCTTTCAGAGCCTTCACTCCTTCTCTTTTTTAGGGCTCTTTCCGGCCTGAGTGTAAGTATTTTTGTCGTTGCAACTGTAGCATATCAGTCCATGCTTCTTGATTCTGAATCAAGGGGTGTAGGTTTTGCCCTTTTTACAACAGGCGGCATGCTGCCGATGGCAACCATAGTGCCTTTTTCAGAGTGGCTTCTGGGCACAGGCATGAAAACTCTGTATATATGGCTTCCGTTTGCAATATCTTTTATCTGTCTGACAGTAAGTCTTACAGTAAGAGAGGCCCCGTCCGCGTCTAAAAGAGAGAAAACATGGGGAACTTATCCCGATATGTTCAGAGTCAGAGGTGTCAAAACATTGTTTTTAACAGGATTCCTCATGTCGCTTGCAGATGGTTTAACCATATGCGCAGCTTCCCTTGCGGCAGATAAAGGAGTCCCGGTATCCTGTTTTATGATATCAGCTTCCCTTGCAGCTGTTGCGGTCCGCACCGCAGGATTTAAATTTATTGATAAAATCCCCCGCATGCTGATGGCAGCGCCGGCAGCAAGTATTATGGGCTTTGGACTTTTGTGCATGTCTTTGAGCTCGGCACCTTTTTCATTTGCGTTTTTCGGCGCTGTCTTTGGCATAGGGATAGGAGCAGGATTCCCGACAGATTTATCCATAGTAGGAGACCTTTTGCCTGTCAGGTTCCACCCTAAGGCCACAGGAAGCCTGCTTTTGGCTATAGATTCAGGATGGGCCGTAACGCCTCTTATTTTTGGGTATATTTCACCCGTACTTGGAGCAAGCGGTGCTTTTCGTGCCATAGCTGTATTTGTCCTGATTACTTCACTTTCCGTCCATTTTATGTTATGGATCCCGCTGAGAAAGAGGCAGATCATATCTTAAGGCCAGAAACGGAAAACTGACTGGAAAACCATGATTTTGGTGACGGCAAATAATATTCTGAGGCTCTCCTGTTGTTCTGTTTCATTATTAATAATATGAACAGAGACGGACGGGACCATTTTAAGGGTTCCGTCCGTCTCTGTTCATATAATCCGCTGCGGGTTATTTATTTTTTTTGTTGGTTATGTATTTATCTATTGCAACGGCTGCATCCTTGCCTGCACCCATTGCAAGTATGACTGTTGCTGCGCCTGTAACTATATCTCCTCCGGCATAAACCCCGGGTACGGAGGTTGCACCGGTTTTCTCGTCGGCTTCTATATAACCCCACTTGTTAAGCTTCATTTCCGGGAAGGTTGAAAGAAGCACTTTATTGGCTCCCTGTCCTATAGCTTCTATAGCGCAGTCTGCCTCAATGAAGAACTCACTGCCTTCAACCGGGACAGGGCGTCTGCGTCCTGAAGCATCAGGTTCGCCGAGCTCCATTTTAATGCATTTTACTCCGCATAAAGTCCCGTTGCCGTCATCTACGTATTCAGTCGGGTTAGACAGCCAGTTGAATATGATGCCTTCTTCAACGGCATGGTGGTATTCTTCGATACGCGCAGGGAGCTCTTTGAGTGAGCGCCTGTAGACTACCGAAACTTCCTCAGCTCCAAGTCGCTTGGCCGAGCGTGCAGCATCCATCGCAACATTACCGCCGCCTATTACTACAACTTTTTTTGATTTCTTTGCAGGTGTGTCAAATTCGGGGAACTCATAGCCGTGCATAAGGTTTATCCTTGTAAGATATTCGCTTGCTGAATAGACACCGTTCAGCGTTGTGCCGGGCACTCCCTGGAAGTGCGGCGCGCCTGCCCCGACCGCTATGTAGCATGCATCATATTCCTGCATTATCTCCTGCATGGTTATATTTTTCCCTACTACGGCATTGCACTCTATTTCAACTCCGAGTTTCTGCATGGCCTCTATTTCCATACGGACTATCTTCTTTGGAAGCCTGAACTCCGGGATTCCATATACAAGTACCCCGCCCGCAGCATGCAGCGCTTCGTATATCGTTACAGCGTAGCCTATCTTTGCAAGGTCACCGGCAACGGTCAGGCTTGAAGGGCCGGAGCCTACAACTGCGACCTTCCCTTTCTTTTCGCCGTTATAAGCTTCGGTCTTCTGGTCGGGCTGCGCATACTTCCAATCGGCTACAAGACGCTCAAGTTTGCCTATGGCTACCGGTTCGTATCCTGGCATCTTTCCTACCGTACACAGTCCTTCGCACTGTGATTCCTGCGGGCAGACCCGTCCGCAGACGGCCGGAAGGTTCGTATATTTATCCATGCTTTTTGCAGCTCCGGCCATATCTCCTTCTTTTATGCATTTGATAAATTCCGGAATGTCTATCGAAACAGGACATCCTGCAACGCATGGTTTCGTTTTGCACTGAAGACAGCGTCCAGCTTCTTTAATGCCTTCTTCAAGTGAATATCCGAGGCATACCTCACCAAAATTGCCTTTGCGTACTTCAGGGTCCTGTTCCTTTATAGGGGTCTTCCATTTTGAAAATGTTACAGCCATGACGCTTCACCTACTTCTGCTTCAAATTTTTCCATTGAGATTTTTCCTCATCCTTATACTGGCGCAGGCGGCTCATAAATTCATTCCAGTTGACTTTGTGCCCGTCAAATTCAGGACCGTCCACGCATGCGAAAAATATTTTCCCGTCAACCGTTACGCGGCAGCATCCGCACATTCCGGTTCCGTCAACCATAAGCGGATTAAGCGAGACCCAAATGGGCAGTCCGAGTTCAGCCGCTGCTTTTGTACCGAATTTCATCATTATTGAAGGGCCGATGCACCAGCAGCGATCGACTTTTTCACCGCGTTCTACGACCATTTTCATAGCTTCCGTAACTACGCCCTTCATGCCTTCTGAGCCGTCATCGGTCGTTATTATGAGTTCATCTGAATATTTTGCGCACTCATCCTTCATTATTACTAGGTCTGCAGTGCGGCCGCCAAGAATCGTTATTACCTTGTTTCCCGCAAGTTTGAGTGACTTTATAATGGGATACAAGGCGGCAATGCCGACTCCGCCGCCGACCATGAGTACTGTTCCGTACTTCTCGATCTCACTGGGCGTACCGAGCGGGCCGGATATATCGTGGATGGAATCTCCGGCATCAAGACATGACATGAGAGCCGTTGTTTTTCCTACTACCTGGAAAATCAGGCGTATCAGACCTTTTTCTGTGTCATAATCTGCAATTGTGAGAGGAATTCTCTCGCCTGTCTCGTTCACGCGAAGTACGACAAACTGTCCGGCCTTAGCGTGCTTTGCTATGCGTGGCGCCTCTACCCATATGTCGAATTCTTTGGGCGCAAGCTTTTGTTTCGAGATAACCTTAAACATAATGAACCTCCTCTGATAATCTTAAAGGAATCTATTTGATGAAAAACCTTAAGCATACAGTGGCAAATTTATATCAAATTATGAATTAATGCAATATGTATTTGAACAAAAACATTGTTCTTCCAAAAAAGAAAAAAGGGAATAATGGTACATGCATGACAGATATATTATTCTAAATAATCACATAATTTATTATGTTTCAATCTTTCTGCTGCCTATATTGCCTATTTGATGGCTGAATGTGCATTGTATAATTTATAATATAAATGGCTGGAAAGTGTACAGCATATATTAAAACAAAGGGGAGATCAGAATGGGTGTAAAGGTTTATTCAACTCCGACGTGTCCATGGTGCGATAAGGCCAAAGATTACCTGAAATCAATCAATATCGGTTTTGAGACGATTGATGTTTCGAAAGATAAAGCTGCTGCTATGGAGCTGGTGAAGAAAACGCGCCAAATGGGCGTGCCTGTGATACAGGTAGGAGAAAAATATATAGTCGGTTTTAACAGAGAAGCTATTGACGCTGCGCTGAAAGAGGCAGGGCTTATATAGCCCGCATTTCTAGAAGGGGGTGTTCTGATGGAAGGCTTGCCTTTAAAGTTTTCTTTTGGCGGAGCATTCGGTTCCGCTGTGAGTCGGTTTGATTATTTAAGCGACAAATATTCAGACAAGTGCTCCGCTGCGGCAAAATGGCTTGAGGACACCCCAGTTTCCGTATCTGGGCACGGCTGGATATCTCTGCCCGACGCTGATACCAGCGATGTGAAGAAAACTGCGGAGTGGCTTAAGAAATATGATTCCGTAATACACGTCGGAATAGGCGGTTCCGCTCTCGGGAACCTCATGCTCAACCAGGCCCTTTCTGGCGAATATCGTAATGAACGCGGTATCAGCCCGCGTTTCTACCTTGCGGACAACCCCGACCCGTACAAAACTTTGTCAATCTGGGAACAGGTCAGAAATGACAGAGTGGCTCTGGTGGGGGTAAGCAAATCCGGCGCAACTGCCGAAACTATGTCGCAGTTCCTGTGGTTTCGTGGAAAAATGGCTGAAAGAGATGCCGATACCAGTAAAGATATACTTGTGATAACAGACCCGGACAGCGGGACTTTCAGGTCTTTCGCCAATGCAAGCGGATGCCGTTCACTCGAGCTTCCGCAGTCGGTAGGGGGCCGTTATTCGGTACTTAGCTGCGCCGGACTTGTCAGCGCTGCAGCTTTGGGTATAGACATAGACGATATTCTTTCAGGTGCGCGCAGAATGCGCAATGCCCTGACAGAACGAAAATGTTTTTGCGATAACCCCGCACGGATAATGGCAGCATTGAGCCTTTTTCACGAAGACGCCGGAAAACCGATGTCTGTTTTAATGCCATATTCAAGCAGGCTGGCTTATTTTGCCGAGTGGTATGCCCAGATGTGGGGAGAAAGCCTAGGCAAGGAAGGCAAAGGCACAACGCCTGTCCGCGCGCTTGGTGCAATAGATCAGCATTCGCAGGTCCAGCTCTACACGGAAGGTCCTGACGATAAACTGTTTACCATAATAAAACTGAGAGACCACGGGCATAAACTGATGGTTCCGCCTGTCGATATGGAAGCGCTTTCGCCGCTGTCATACCTTGACGATGCAGAAATAGGTGAAATGCTGAACCTTGAAGCAATGAGTACTGCTGCAGCAATTCTTAAAGCCGGGCATCCCGTGGTATTGATGGAAATGGAATCATTGAAACCGCATGTTTTGGGCGCACTTATATTTTTCTACGAATATCTGACTGCAATGACAGGCAGGATAATGGGCATAAATCCTTTTGACCAGCCAGGAGTAGAGCAGGGGAAAAGATACACATACGGACTCATGCACCGTGAAGGCTGCGAAGATTACGCGCTTGAAGCAGAGAAGTGGTTCAGCAGGATTCTTGACGTATCTGTAAGCTGAAATTATCGTTTATTCTATTTTAAGCTTTATAAATTCTCCCTGGAGGTTCCAGCTTTTTTCCTGTATACTGGCTGTCTCGCCAGGCTGTTTCCATGGAAGCATATTTGCAACACCAAAGGCATCGACTACTGCAATGAACATTGAACCGCTGTCGTCAATAAATAGATATACGCCTTCTGGTTGCTGTTTTGCCATAATATATTGACCTCCGTATATGGAATTGGGCTGTGAGCACCTGTTCTATATATGATATGTTACTACATCTGGGCGATACGGGCTAGTTAGATTATTTCTTAAATGGAATTCAGGTTTGTGGAGGCTGGTAATCATTACTCTAATTTTTATGAGCTGGCTGTTGTTTTTTATACTTATCTTTGCTCCGGGAATAATAGTATTTTCTCTTTTCACAAAAAAGAGAAAATCGCGCTAGGAAAGGCCGTTCGTAAATGTCGCCTTTAATTTACTATCTTGCTGCATTCGGAGCATATACTATCTGCATAATACTGATGACGGGACAGTCTTTCACATGGAAGGAGACTAAAAAATCCTTCTATCTGGGGCGAAGGCAGGTTTCTGCATTTCCATCGACTGCAACTTTCTGCGCCACGTGGATAAGCCCTCTTTCATTTATAGGATACAGCATGTGGCTTTATACCGACGGGTATATCGCTTTCTGGGCATCAGTGAACGGATGGCTGATAGGGCTGCTGTTTTTTCCGTTTATTGTGGAAAGGCTCAGAATCAGGAGAGTGCTTTCAATGCCTGAATGGCTGGAGAAAACTTACGGAGATGTAAGGGTCCGCAAGCTTGTTGCTTTGACAATGATATTCCTGTATACCCTTTACCTTGTTATACAATTCAGGTCTTTCGGGATAATAGTGTCGTATATGCTGGATATCCCGGCAGGGTTTACATCGACATCAATAATTTATCTTTTTGTCCTTTACACTACATTTGGAGGCTATATATCAGTTGTCAGAAGCGACATACTGAACCTCCTGCTTATAATCGCAGGGGTTACAGTAGCTGCCTGCTTCTCTCTGCCAGCCGGCTTTTCACTTAAAAGCGCCTCCGATATCATATTGATGAAGGGCCAGCTTGGTACGGTAAGGCAAATGACGCCGACTGAAATATTTTCGGCTTTTGCAATAATGCTTTCATGGGGACTCGGCGTCGCAGGCAACCCGCAGTATGCTGTAAGGATACTGGCATGCAGGACAAGGCGTGACGCTTACAGGATGCTCTCTGTTTCACCTTTTATCGTTGGATTTTTTTATTCTTGCCTGACATTCTTTATACTTGTTTGCCGTGCTAAATATCCATTGCTGACCAATTTGGAGGAAACGGTTGCCTTTGCTAAGCTAGCCCAGTTCCTTCCTGAAATAGCCGGGGCATTCCTGCTTATCAGCGTGATTGCGGCAGCTGTCAGTACAGCAAATTCGCAGCTTCTGCTTGCGGCAAGTTCTCTTTGTTATGATCTTTTCCCTGGAAAACATGATAAGACGGAATCTGAGAACCCGTTTCAGGAAGACCGTTTTTTGGTTGTAAACAGAATTGCCATTACGGCTATAGCATCAATCGCACTGATACTTTGCTATGCAGATCTTCCTGGGAACCTGATGCTTGGACGTATAAGCTGGACTCTTGTTGCAATTTGTTTTTTCTTCCCTCTTTTTGTCCCAAAATGGATCGTGCATGAAAGTCTTTTCCATGTCCTTGGAATTGCACTGATACTTCAGTCTGTGCTTGTTTTTATCGTTGGCATAGGGCCTGAATACGCTATGCTTATTGTACTCACTGCTGAAGCATTGCTTTTTAAGCTTGAAAAACACTTTGCACTGTGTAAAATGCTCCTTAAGTCGCCGCTGCAGAAGGAAACCCGTAAAAATGTTCTATAAATGCAGCCTCGAAACTATTATGAAATGGATATTTATGGTGCTTGCCCTTTCTATGGTCCTGCTTACGCTTGGGGCGAGGCTGCACCAGGGATATATAGCAAAAAAAGACAGTGCTGCCGCTTTGGGTGAGGAATTAAGAGTCGACCTTGAAAACCGCAAATATTACATACCCAAAGATATCATAATGGGGGAATTGGGCCCGTACTGGAAAGAAGCGGCTCAAGGCGAAAGGGCCGAACTTACAATAAAGAGCGGAGGACGCAGCTGGGGGTTTGTAAGTAATCCTGATGCAATAATGATCTCGTTGGTTGAAGAGGAGAGATATTTGCTCCTTGTCGGGCTGCTGGGACTTATAGCAGCCGTAGAACTGGCTGTCTTCATGTCTTATCTGCTTACACGCCCACTTAGGCGCCTTGCCTGGGGATGCAGGCAGATAGCCAACGGGATGACAGTTACTATCCCGCAGAATAAATTAGCGCCATATGAGTTTCATGAGCTCACAAACAGTTTTAATACAATGGCGACACAGCTTGAAAAATGGAAAGAGGTCCAAAGGCAGTTAAGCAGGATGGACAGGCTTGCTGCACTTGGAGAGATGCTTTCCGGCCTGTCGCACGAAATAAGGAACCCGCTTGCCAGTATCAGGATACAGCTTGATTTGCTGAGGATGGAGATTGAATCAGCTGCCTCTCGCAAAGTAGAATATGGCACATATTTTGACATATGCGATGCAATGGAGCATATCGCTATACTGGAACACGAGACGGACAGGCTTAATGGAATAGTTACCAAGCTTTTGTCGTTTGTGAGGACTAAACAGGCGATGATAGGCCCTGTCCTTCTTGACGGTCTTCTTCCATGGTGCAGATCCATGCTTAATGCACAGGCTGAAAAAGAAGGCATAGAGCTTATTACGCTGCCGATGGATAAAAATGTTACGGTCATGGCTGATAGTGAAATGCTTCAGCAGCTTATCATGAATCTGTCGCTCAATGCGATGCAGGCTATGTCGATGGCAGAAACAGCGCAAGAAAAAGTACTTATAATAACTACAGGATATTCGAAAGATGAGTCAGGCGCCGTGAAAAAAGGATTGCTGCGGGTAACGGATACCGGGCCTGGCATCCCTTTTGCAATACAGCACAGAATTTTTGATCCGTTCTTTACTACGAGACAGGATGGGACGGGTCTGGGCCTTAGCATAGTACAGAGGATAACAGAAGGATTCGGCGGCAGTCTGTCAATGGAAACATCTTCTTTCGGTACAGTTTTCAATATATTCATCCCTCTTGATGAGCATTGCTGCCGCGTTGCTGAAAAAGGAAATACGGAGGTAACGGATAATGAATATATGGATAGTTGATGATGAAATAAATCTTGCTAACGGACTGAAAAAAGCTTTCGAGAAAAATGGTTTTAATGCGAGGACGGCAGGCAGTATCTCAGAGCTTAACCAGCTTCTTGCTGCCGAAGTCCCGGCCGTTATATTCCTGGACCAGTGCCTTCCTGACGGCAACGGCATCGATGTACTGCCTTTAGTGCTTCAGCAGTATCCAAGGTGCAGGGTCATAGTCATGACAGCCTTCGGAGATTCAGGCCTTGTCGTTAAGGCTATTCAGGAAGGAGCCTATAATTATCTGGATAAACCCTTCCCGTTCGACGCAGCCAAAAATATGGTCCAGAGGGCCATTGAATCAATACGTTTCCAGAACCAGGCCGAGTACCTTCTTTCTGAAGAACCCAACATGTTAATAGGCTCATCGCAGATAATGGAAAAAATTCGCTGTGACATTATGAAAATTTCACCTTATCAGGATATAACAGTGCTGCTTCAGGGCGAAAGCGGCACAGGCAAGGAAGTCGCTGCAAGAATGATACATAAGGCTTCAAACTGCAAAGGTGATTTTGTAGCCCTGAACTGCTCTGCAATTCCAGAATCATTGCTCGAAGCTGAACTTTTTGGCTACAGCCGCGGAGCATATACTGGCGCCGTCTCCGATAAACAGGGACTTATAGAAGTTGCCGACAAAGGCACCCTTTTCCTTGATGAAATAGGAGATATGCCTCTCCAGCTCCAGAGTAAATTATTCAGGTTCCTTGACCAGAGGGCATTTCGTCCATTGGGCAGCACAAGGGAGAAAAAAGTAAATCTCAAACTTATATGTGCGACATGTCTGGATATCGAAAAAAAGGTAAGAGAAGAAACTTTCAGGAAAGACTTATATTTCAGGATATCGGTGATACCGATAAAAATCCCGCCGCTTAGGGAACGGGACAGGGATGTCCTGGAAATGGCTTCTTTTTACCTTACGGAATTTTCAAAACGTCTTGGGAAAAGCGTTAATACGCTGACTGAGGATGTGGAAGAGGTATTCATGGGATATCCATGGCCTGGCAATGTAAGGGAATTGCGCAACCTTATAGAAAGGATTTTGATATTGAAAGATCCGGCTGATCACATAGTGCGCCTTGCAGATATTCCTGCAGAGATGTTTGATGTGCAGCCGCATTTTCCTTCTGTTTCCCCAGCCGCTTCTGTAAGGGGTGAATCACTTACATTCAGCATGGACAGATTTGAAAAAGAGCTTATCACCTCAGCTCTCGCCAGATGTATGGGCAACAGGACACAGGCAGCATCTGAACTTGGCATTTCACGTTTTTCGCTTTTAAGGCGAATGCAGAGACACAATCTTGATTGATCTTTCCCTTATAAAAAAACTTAAAACTGATCAGAGGGTGTCACCCAAGGCACTGTTAGGCAGCAATCTGCTTTTTGTACCGGCTGTTGAGCTGGCCGAAGAATGTGCGAATATGCTCGGAGATAACCCATTTTTTTATTTTATCCCTCCGCACGGACAGAGTTCGCCTGTTGATATTGATTCGCTTGATGAAGATTTACTGCCTGCTAAAAAGAGCATTGAAGAACATTTGTCACTGCAGATTGCTACCTGCCCTGAGATATGTGCACTTGGGGGACGTGCCTCACTGGCTGATTATTGGTGTTCCCTCCTGGATTCCAGAGGATATCTGAACACGTCGGTTGAGGAAATAGCTGACGGACTTGCTTTAACAGCGGAAACAGCTGCGGCATGCGTGAGAGGGCTGCAGCTTTACGTGGACCCGCCGGGACTTTTTGCATCAGGTCTTAAAGAATGTCTTCTTATACAGCTTGAACGCCGCGGTCTTATCAACTCGGCTCCGTGGATTTTGCTGACAGAAGGATTTGATTATCTAATATCCGGCAGGAGCAGTGACTTTGCTTCAAAAAAAGGATGGGAAAAGGATCTTTTAATTAAATCGATAGATGTACTCAGGAACCTTGACCCGTCACCAGGCAAGAATTTCAACGTTCCCGGAACAGCGCTTCCTGAAATAGAATTTATAACTCAAGGGCATGTGCCGGTTCCGAGACTGGTGAGGGACAATCTTCCTTCAATAGGCAGCAGTTTATCTGAAATACCGCTGAGCCCCGGCGATATTCTTTCGCAGAAATGGATGTCGCCAGTTTGGTCGCGCACTAAGTTTGTGCTTTTAAGGCTTGGAATGAGGTACAGGACCCTTATAAGAATATCAATGTGCATCGCTGAAAACAAACGGAATATATTAACGGAAAAAAGGAAGCGCTGAATCCGCTTACGTATGAAACAGTGGCCGGTATGCTGGGGTTGAATACATCCACAGTCTTTCGTTCAATTAGCAGTACATGGTGCGTGGTTTCAGGAAAAGTCATGCCAATGAAGACTTTTTTTTCCAGAGGCCTCTCCTCCAGGCCTGATATCAGCGTTGACGAACTGAGGATGCGTATCGCAGCCTTGAACAAGGAAGGCTGCAATGACCGCACAATAGCTTGAAATTATGTCTGTCCCGACCAGAACGGTTGCCCACCACAGAAAAAAATGGCATTGGCTCCGGTCCGTCGTGCTGCAAAACCGAAGCCTGGCCATGTCTGATCATGCAGGGTGTGCGTTTTTACTTTGCACAGTGCGCTATCCGCACACTTCATAAACTGATATGCCGATAAAATATATCGCAATTGTCGGAACAAATAATTTAATTGCAGTTGAAAAATAGTCTCTTGCCTTTTATTGAGCTGCTTTCAGACAAATTATTCGATTCATAACTTAAATATTCTCCAATATACGCTGTGTCCTTCATATTTAGCAACTATTTTGCATGTAATAAAGCAGATGTTATACATAACTTATGGAGGTGCATGGAAATGGCAGGTAAAAATGAAACAAATTCCACGCAGTCGGTATCTGCTGCAAGCGTCCTTTTGGGAGCGGCTTTTTTGATGGCGACATCGGCAATAGGTCCTGGTTTTTCTTACTCAGACGGCAGTATTTACAGATAAGCTCAAGGCGGCATTTGCATTTGCGATCCTGGCGTCAATAGTGATCGATGTCGTTGTTCAGCTTAATGTGTGGCGTATACTTGGTATATCCGGGAAACGTGCGCAGGATGTTGCCAACACGGTTTGTCCGGGGCTGGGATATTTTCTCGCGTTTCTTGTAGCAATCGGCGGTCTTGTATTCAACATCGGCAATGTCGGCGGATGTGCAATGGGACTTAACGTAATGCTTGGCATACCGTTTGTTCCAGGTGCGATATTCAGCGCCTGTGTTGCGATCGTACTGTTCCTTAACAAGCAGATGGGAAATGCAATGGATATGTTCACAAAGGCCCTTGGCATGCTTATGATTGCAATGGTGCTCTTCATGGTTTTCAAAACGCAGCCTCCTATTGCGCATGCTGTAAAAGAAACCTTTATCCCGTCGAAAATAGACTGGATGACCATACTTACACTGGTAGGCGGGACTGTAGGCGGATATATAACATTTGCAGGAGCGCACCGCATAATAGACGCCGGCATTACCGGGACTGAAAATTTGAAAAAGATTTCGAACGGCTCCGTAACAGGAGTAGCTATCACAGGGACAATGAGATATCTGCTTTTCCTTGCAATTTTAGGTGTAGTAGCTACAGGTGCGGTTCTTGATCCTAAAAACCCGCCGGCATCTGCGTTCCTTATAGGCGCAGGCCAGATAGGCTATCGTGTCTTCGGAATCATACTCTGGTGCGCAGCTGTTACGTCGGTAGTAGGGGCATCATATACGTCGATATCGTTCCTTAAGACTCTTTTTAAAAATGTTGAAGAGCACTCCCGCTACTGGATCATAGGATTTATATGCATATCCACTGCGATATTCTCAACGATGGGAAATCCCGTCACACTTCTGATAGTAGCCGGTTCCCTTAACGGACTTATACTTCCGGTATCGCTTGCCTGCATGCTGCTTGCGGCTTACAATAAAAAAATAATGCCGGAAGGCTATAAACACCCTATGGCGCTTACAATAGCAGGATGGCTGATGGTTGCCTTTACGGCATGGATGGGTTTCAAATCACTTACAGGCATAGCAAAGCTTTTTTCGTAAATAGTAAATAAAAGAAATTGCGCCTGCAGGAAAGGTCCCTTGTTCCTTCCCTGCAGGCACCGGTTGAAGGAGTGGTATCTGTGTCAGTATATTTGAAAGAGCCGCGGTTTCTCAAGGCAGGGGAATCATGTGTGGTAATAGAATTTGCGGATGAAATAAACCGTGCTGCCAACGATGCCGTAATGAATCTGAGACACTCCCTTGAGAACGGGGGAAAATTACAGATTATTGAATGTCTTCCCACATACCGATCACTTGCGGTATATTTCGATCCGCTCAAAGTATCCTGTGACAATGTGATCGAAGGTATAAAAAGAGAGCTTGACCACTTATCAGGGCAGGATGGGCATACTCACAAGGAGATATCGATTCCCGTGTGTTACGGCGGGGAATATGGTCCGGATATTAAAAACGTGGCAGAGCATGCTGGAATAACAGAGGAAGAAGTCATAAGAAGGCACAGCGCGAGAGTTTGCCATTGCTATATGATAGGTTTTGTACCTGGTTTCGCCTATCTCGGCGGAATGGATGAATCTATTGCCACTCCAAGGCTTGCTAACCCAAGGACCGTAATAAAGGGCGGAAGTGTGGGTATAGCCGGCAAACAGACAGGCATATATCCTATAGACAGCCCCGGGGGATGGCAGCTTATAGGCCGAACCCCGCTAAGACTTTTTACTCCCGAGGCAGAACGCCCAACGCTTATAGATGCCGGCTACGGAGTGCGTTTTGTGCCTGTCTCCGGCGATGAATATAAAGATATAGAATCCTTGATATCCGCCGGTACTTATAAACCTGTAATAACGGAGGTGAAGTGCTGATGGAGCTCGAAGTTATCAAACCAGGCATGCTTACCTCAGTCCAGGACCTGGGACGCTGGGGATTCCAGGCAAGCGGAGTTCCGGTAGCAGGTGCGATGGATCTTCCTGCGCTTCGTATAGGCAATGTAATGCTTGGTAATCCTGAAGGCGCTGCCGCTTTAGAGGTTACGTTGCTTGGCCCTGAAATTTCGGCAATAGGAAGCGGTCTGGTTGTTTTTGCAGGTGCCGAACTTGGTTTTACAGTAAACGGACGCCATGTAGGCTCATGGAATTCACTGCTGCTGAATGACGGAGATATAATTTCGTTTTCAGGTCCTGAAGGCAACGGATGCAGGGGATACCTCTGCGCTGCAGGCGGTATGGATGTTCCGGTTGTAATGGGCAGCCGTTCCACGTATATGCGTGCAAAAATAGGCGGATACCAGGGACGTTCTCTCAGGACCGGGGATGTTTTAAAAATAGGCGAGCCTGATTTACTTTGGAAAAGGACAGATGGTTTTACGCTGCCTGAAGATATGCGTCCGGATTATTTTCCTGACAAGCCTCTTTTAATACTTGCAGGGCTTCAGGAGGATGCTTTTACAGATGACGGGATAAGGACGCTTTTTGAATCGGAATATACTATTTCAAGTGAATCAGACCGTATGGGCTGCCGTTTTGAAGGGCTTCAGGTACAGCATAAGGAAGCAGGGGCTGATATCGTTTCGGATGCTATCCCTTTGGGAGCCGTGCAGATCCCTGGGCATGGAAAACCCATAGCAATGCTGGCTGACAGACAGACTACCGGTGGCTATACCAAAATCGGGGTGCTTACTCCGGCAAGCATTCAGAAGCTTGTCCAAAGGATGCCTGGGATGAAAGTTCGTTTTGCCGAAGCATCGATGTCGGAGGCCGTAGAAGAATTGGCGGCAGAAAAGGATCGCTTAGAAAAAATAAAAAGACTCAGAGCGTCATGGGTAAGCAGGGCCGGCTGTACATATTCGGCACGCCCATTGTCTTCTCATTTCATTATGACGGTCAACGGGGAAAAATATGATGTAAAGTGTGAGGAATTATAAGGCGGAAAGGCGGGTAATGCAGATGTACATGATAGATATGAACAGCGACATAGGTGAAAGTTTCGGATCTTATAAGCTCGGCGATGATATTTCGGTCATGGAGGCGGTAACTTCGGCTAACGTGGCATGCGGATTCCATGCCGGTGATCCGCTTGTAATGAAAAAAACGGCCGCACTTTGCGCTGAAAAAGGAATTCAGATCGGTGCGCATCCGGGATATCCTGATCTTGTAGGTTTCGGACGCAGAAACATGAATTGCTCGCCGGATGAAATTTATTCGGATTGCCTGTACCAGATCGGGGCGCTCAAAGCATTCTGCATGGCAAACGGTCTTTTACTGCAGCATGTGAAACCGCATGGCGCAATGTATAATCAGGCTGCAAAGGATGCAAAGTTTGCAAGGGCTGTAGCATCTGCCGTAAAGGATTCAGGAGACGGAATAATTCTGATGGGGCTTGCAAATTCCGAGTTTGAATCGGCTGCCAGGGAAAAAGGCATTCCTTTTGCTGCCGAAGCCTTTGCCGACCGTGCCTATATGCCTGACGGCTCCCTTGTACCGCGTACCCAGCCGGGGGCAGTCATCCATGATCCGGAGGCGGCTGCAAAACGTGTGGTCCGTATGGCTACAGAGGGTACGGTAGAAGCTGTAGACGGGACTGTGATAAATTTCCGTCCCCATTCAGTATGTATGCACGGCGATACGGCTGAAGCCGTCCAGATGGCAAAAGCCGTGAGGAAATCTCTTGAAAAAGCCGGAGTAATGGTCAGAAACCTCAGGGAGGTCATTGCAGGATGACTCTGCCGTTTGATATCACCCCTTTCAGGAACACAGACCCTAAAGAAATGCGCAGGCTTATCCGCGCAGGGGAATGGACTCATCCGACATCAGGTCTGTGCCTGCCTCACGTACAGGCAAATATGATAGTGCTGCCGAAGGATTGGGCTTATGATTTCCTCGTTTTTGCACAACGCAATCCCAAGCCGTGTCCGATTCTGGATGTAACGGAACCTGGGAGCGGAGAAGCAGGAATAATTGCACCAGGTTCCGATGTGCGGACGGATATACCGAAATACCGCGTATGGAAAAACGGTGAACTTGTCGATGAGCCTGGCGACATACTGAAATACTGGAAAGATGATTTTGTTGCATTTCTCCTGGGATGTTCCTTCAGTTTCGAGGGAGCGCTTATTGATGCCGATATCCCTATACGGCATATAGATTCCGGCTGCAACGTCCCTATGTATGTGACGAACATCCAGTGCAGCCCTGCAGGGCGTCTGAGCGGCCCCATGGTAGTAAGCATGAGGCCTGTCAGGTATGCCCAGGTTCCCAAAGCGGTTCTTTGTACCGGAAGGTTCCCTTCCGTCCACGGTGCGCCTGTACATATCGGCGATCCTGATGCAATAGGGATAAAGGATATAAACAAGCCTGAATTCGGCGATGCCGTTGAAATAAGAGAAGGCGAAGTGCCGGTTTTCTGGGCATGCGGAGTGACGCCGCAGGCAGTTCTTATGAAAAGCAGGCCTCCATTTGCAATAACACACGCGCCTGGGCATATGTTCATAGGTGACCCAAAGGATTCCGACTTTGCTGTTTTTTAAAAATATTGGATTAATTAAAATGAGCTGGATTTCAGTTTGATATCTGATCTGCCCAATATTGCACCGTTGGCTGCGGTGTCTGCTGCGTTTTGTGACATGACGGAGAAAACCGAAAATTGTTTGTGGAACCTTTGACAAATACGTGAGAGCACCGTCGGATATTGTATAGTAATTGATGGTGAAATTTATTTCCTGATTTAAAACGGAACAAAATCATATTCCAGGCATAAGATATAATATGCAGCTTCAGATGACAGTAAAAAATATACCGGTCATATAAGCCTGAAGCGGCAAAGCTGATTATTGCTGATTGAATATATGCTTAAACTGATTTATACGATGTTTTGTCCTGGCTGTTGATGATATGTTTAAGATTTTTTTCACGGCACTCTGTAAATATATCCCGCCAGTCATATGCCCAGTGCAGCAGCGCCTGTTTCTGACGCAGACGCTGCTGTTCTGGGTTTTTGTGTATCTGGGCCGAATGGCGGGCACAAAACTGCCGCCATCGCTGTATCTGTATTTCGTCTTCACCAAGACGTCTTCCGATATAATAATTACAGTACCACTGAAACCATCCCAGACGATCGGAAAGTATCCAGCCTTTTCTTTTCCATTCACTCAAAGTGAGTCCTGACGATACTCCGTAAAAATTCAGCGACGGGTCGGGATGTTTTCCCGGAGGCAGGACCCTGCCGCCTGAAAACCATCCTTCAGGAAAGCTTTCTCTCACGCTGTTGAGATAAGTCCCGCCGAAAACGCCCAAATCAAGCATTTCTTTAGGTGTGTAGGATGGATAAAATGACGGGTCCCAAAGAGATCCGTTTATAAAAAGGCTAAATGGCTTTGATTTATCAGATTTTTTGATCACGGATGTTTTCATTGTGCAGATAAGCCTTTCCGTATCTATATCCTATATCATCATAATTTAACGCGTTTTACTGCGCATGTCTCAAGCCTGTGCAGCAGACGCTGCGGCTCTGCTGTTTTACTCAATAGTATCATTGCCGCTATTATGTAAGGCTTAAATCCGGCCTGATTGTAAAGCTGGATCCTGTATCTGTCGAATATACCGGCTTCAACTTCGCCCTCGCTGCAGCTGACTCCGGATATGTCGGCAGGCAGACAGTGCATATATAAAGCCTTGCCGCTTTTTGTAAGCGACATCATTTTTTCCGAACATGTCCATGTCTTATGGAGTGCATTTTCCTGCAGCAGTTCTTTTTCAAGCTGCCTTATGCCGTCAGTGTCTCCTGCCCCGTAAAGATCTGTACGCTTTTCCATTGCGCTGAACGGAGCCCAGCTTTTAGGATAGACTATATCAGCATTTCTGAAAGCTTCTTCCATACTGTTTGTTTTTGAGAATGAACCGTTTGATAAATCTGCATTTTTTCTCGCTGTTTTCTCAACATCCGGCATTATTTCATATCCTTCAGGGTGTGCCAGAACAACATTCATGCCCATCCTTGTCATCAGACCGACTATGCCCTGAGGAACAGAGAGCGGCTTGCCGTAAGATGGTGAATAAGCCCATGTCATCGCTATTTTTTTGCCGCGGAGGTTTTCTATCCCGCCGAATTCATGGATTATATGGAGCATGTCGGCCATTGACTGTGTGGGATGATCTATGTCACACTGCAGGTTTATGAGAGTAGGCCGCTGCTGCAGTATTCCGTCCCTGTAACCGCCTTCTGCCGCATCCGCTACCTGATGCATGTATGAATTGCCCCTGCCTATATACATATCATCTCTTATACCTATCACGTCAGCCATGAATGAGATCATGTTTGCCGTTTCACGGATAGTCTCTCCGTGGGAGATCTGTGATTTGCCCTCATCCAGATCCTGTATTTCAAGCCCAAGCATGTTGCATGCTGAAGCAAAGCTGAACCTTGTGCGCGTTGAATTATCGCGAAACAATGATACCGCCAGTCCGCTGTCAAATATTTTTGCTGAAATGTTTTCTTTCCTAAGGCATTGCAGAGCGTCTGCTGCAGTGAATACGGCCTTAAGCTCAGCATCTGTTTTTTCCCATGTAAGGAAGAAATCACTGTTGTAGAGGCCCTTGAAAGACAGGCAGTCAAGTTTTTTCATATAGCTGTCCATAAATGCCATTATAATTTCCTCCTGATTTTCACTGTTTTATAGATATTGTTTCGTCTCCGGGGGCATCTGCACTGTGTGTCACAGGTATTCCCGACGCCGCAGATAATTACAGGACTGCCAGTCTCACTGTCAGGATGCTTTCAGCCTTCGCAATAGGTCCGCGGCAGAGCGGCATATACCGCTGCGCACCGTACAAGGTCATCCTTCCATGTTATTTCATTAGGTGCATGTGCCTGCGCCTCTTTACCCGGGCCGAAACCTATGCATGGTATGCCGTAACGGCCCATTATCGACACTCCGTTGGTTGAAAAAGTCCATTTATCGACCAGCGGCTTGCCATACATACCTTTATATGAATTAATCATTGCCTGTGTGACCATGTGTTCCTCGGGAATCACCCAGGCAGGGAAATAGCAGTCGGTGGGGTATACAAGGCCTGTCCAGCCAGGGCTGTTATATTTGTACATGCTGACTTCCGCACCATATTTTTTTACTGAAGGAAGCAGACGTATTTCTTCCATTGCAGTCTCCCATGTTTCCCCTCCTGTAAGCCTCCTGTCTATGGATATTGCTGCCATATCGGCTACGGCGCATCTTGAAGGGGAATTGAAAAAAACCTGCGATACTGCAAGAGTCCCTTTCCCGAGGAATGGATCACTGCGAAGTCTTGGGTTAAGCGCCTGCACATCCTTGATGATATCAGCGATTTTATAAATAGCATTGTCGCCTCTTTCAGGAGCCGAACCGTGGCATGAAACACCTTTCGCTTCAATTCGTATTTCCATGCGTCCGCGCTGTCCGCGGTAAATATTCCCGTCAGTTGGTTCTGTGATCACAACGAATTCAGGTCTGACGCCGTCCTCTTTTATGATATATTGCCAGCATAGCCCGTCGCAGTCTTCTTCCTGTACGGTCCCTGTTACCAGCACTGTATATTCGTCTGACAGGAGATCAAGATCCTTCATTATTTTTGCTCCGTATATCGCCGAGACAATGCCTCCTCGCTGGTCAGAAGCCCCGCGCCCTCCGATCTCGGTTTCATTTTCATAGCCTGTATACGGGTCGAAATTCCAGTTTGAAAGTGTCCCAAGTCCCACTGTGTCTATATGTGCATCATATGCGATCAGTGTTTTCCCTGATCCCATATATCCAAGGACGTTGCCCATCCCGTCTATACCCGTCCTGTCAAAGCCAAGCGATTTCATTTTATTTTCGACCAGCCTTATAGCCTGCTCTTCTTTACAGCTCTCTCCCGGAATAGCTATCAGGTCTCTCAGGAATTTAGTCATTTCTTGGCGGCAGCTTTCTGCTGCGATTTTGATTTCATCAAAATTCACGATTTATTCCCCCTGCGGCATTTGATAATGTCTTTTTTATGATATCCTGTAAATGATATCAGCAACAGATATGACACAGCAAAAATATTGCTGCCGTAACTTTCATTGGTGATTTTCTTTTTTTTTGAGAATAAACTGTAATATTTGAATGTAATTATATTATAGTTACAGTGAAAAATTAAGGAGGCGATTTTTGTGAGTGATCGTATGGTCCCTCTTCCATTTGACAGGATGATGGAATGGGTATTGAAAGAAAAATCTGTCTCCGGAAGTATTTTTGGCGTACATTTCCCTTATATGCACAGAGGGGGAAAAATCGATTTCAACGGCGAAAAACTTGAAACTCCTTTTGGCCCGGCTGCAGGGCCGCATACACAGCTTGCACAGAATATAGTTGCCGCTTATTCCGCAGGGGCCCGTTTTTTTGAATTAAAGACGGTGCAGATCATTGACGGAGAAAATTTGCATGTTGCAAAACCGTGTATCGATGCAAGAGATGAGTGCTACAATGTAGAATGGTCAACAGAGCTTTATGTTTCACAGGCGCTTGAAGAATATATCAAAGCATGGTTTATGCTCAAAATTATATCTGCCGAGTTCAGCATGGGCGATCCTGACGGATTTGTTTTCAACATGAGCGTAGGTTATGACCTCGATGGAATCAAATCAGCAATGATAGATTCATTTATTGAAGGGCTTAAGGACGCATCAGGCACCAAAATATGGGCGGAATGCGCAGGATGGGCAGAAAAAAACATTTCACGCTTTAAGCACGTTGACCTAAGATATATTGACGGTATTTCTTCTTGTATCTCCAGCTCTATAACGCTGTCGACCCTCCATGGCTGCCCTTCTGACGAAATAGAACGTATAGCAGCCTACCTCCTTCTCGAAAAACATCTTAATACCTTTATTAAATGCAATCCGACGCTTCTTGGTTATAGTTTTGTCCGCGAAACTATGGACAGGCTTGGATACGCATACATAAAATTCGGCCCACGCCATTTTGAAGATGATCTCCAGTATCCTGATGCTGTTGCAATGCTGAACAGGTTATCCGCTGTTGCTTCAAAAGAAAAGCTTTTGCTTGGGGTGAAGCTTACTAATACGCTGCCGGTCGATAATCCGGGAGATTTCATCCATGGTGATGAAATGTATATGTCAGGGCGTTCACTATTTCCGCTTACTGCTGACCTTGCTTACAGACTGTCTGAAGATATGGGTGACAGAATACGCATATCATGGTCAGGCGGGGCTGATGCCGCAAACATCTGCGATCTTTTCAATGCCGGCATATGGCCTGTAACGCTTGCCACAACGCTGCTTAAACCAGGCGGGTACAGCAGACTCACGCAGATTGCGGAAAAAAATGCCGGTCTGTGTTTATGATGAACCTTACCGTGTCGATACAGCAGCTTTAGGTGTGATAGCGAAAGAATCATTATCAGCAAAGCGGTACAGAAAACCAATAAAGCAAGTGCCTGTTTTTAAATCTGAAGGCCCCCTTCCTCTCACAGATTGTTTTACCGCCCCATGCGCAAATGTATGTCCTATAAATCAGGACATCCCTGAGTATATTTCTCTGGCAGGCCGGGGCAATAATAAAGAAGCCCTGCGGTTGATAATTGATAAAAATCCCCTGCCTTTTATTACCGGAACTATATGTACGCATAAGTGCATGTCGAGATGCACAAGAATTTTTTATGATGAATCGGTCCGTATACGTAAAGTAAAACTGGAAGCTGCTGTTAATGGCATAGAAGAAGTAATGAAGGAACTTTATGCGCCGGCTGTAAGATGCGGGGCAAAAGTTGCCGTCATAGGCGGCGGTCCGGCTGGACTCGCATCGGCATATTTTCTTGGCCGCTTGGGTATAAAGGCTGCAGTATTTGAAAAAAGCGGCAGGCTTGGCGGAGTAGTCAGGAAGATAATACCTGAATTCAGGATAAATTCTGCTGTGATAGAGAATGATATAGAACTGGTTAAGTCGATGGGTGCGGATTTTATACTCGACTCTCAGCCGGTTTCGGTATCAGAACTTATTGAAAAAGGATATAAATATGTAATTATTGCGACAGGGGCATGGGGGCGCATAGGTTTTAAACTTGATAAGGGAAGCTGTGCCGATGTATTCGATTTTCTTGCAGATTATAAAAACAACCCTGAAGATCTTCGGCTTGGTGCAAATGTTGCAGTCATAGGCGGCGGCAATTCTGCAATAGATGCCGCAAGGGCTGCAAAACGTGTAAAAGGGGTAAAAAAAGTTAATATCATATATCGCAGGACACGCAGCCTTATGCCTGCGGAAGATGATGAACTGGAGCTTGCGGCAAATGAGGGAATAGCCCTGATGGAACTGCTTATGCCTGTCGCACATGAAAACGGGATGCTGAACTGTGCGAGAGTGACCCTCGGCGAGCCGGACGAGTCCGGGCGTAGTGCTCCCGAGGTGACGAATGATCATATTTATATCCCTGCTGATACAGTAATATCCGCAGTCGGAGGAAAAGTTGATACTGAAATATTTTCGGAAAGCGGGATAGCCCTGACCGGGACAGGTCTTGTCTTAACTGATCCTCATACGCTTGAAACGAATATAAATGGCGTATATGCTGCGGGTGATGCAAGAAGGGGGCCTGCTTCCGTTGTTGAAGCCATTGCCGACGCCAGGTCTGTGGCAGATGCGATAGCAAAGAGAGAGAATCTTAGTATCGACAGCTGTATTCGTGACGAAAGGAAAAAATACAGCAATGAAGCGGCAGCAAAAAAAGGAATATTATGTTTTGCTGAAGAAGCCGCCGGTGAGCATGAGCGTTGTCTTGAATGCCGCATATCATGCTGTAACTGCGTTGATGTATGTCCCAACAGGGCTAACGTCATGGTAAATGTTCCTGGATATTTGATGCCGCAGATAATCCATGTTGACGCCATATGCAACGAATGCGGCAACTGCAATACTTTCTGTCCATGGAAAGGCGCTCCTTACCGGGATAAGTTTACCTATTTCACATCTCCTGAAAGTTTTAAAAACAGTATGAACAGCGGTTTTCTGCCTTTAAGTGGAGGTATGTACAGGATAAGGCTCAACGGAAGTATTTTTACCTCCGGCAGGAGAGGCAGAGAGTATCCTGACTGGCTCGAATGCCTTGTAAAAGCCGCAGTAGAGCAAATACCCATAGTCAGGAGGTAATTTCGCAGATGTACAGTCTTACTGTTAATGGAAAACAAATATCAGTCTGCACGAACAAAAAACTAATAGATCTTCTTCGGGATGACATGCGTCTTACCTCGGTAAAAAACGGCTGTGGCGAGGGTGCATGCGGAACATGCACGGTGCTTGCTGATGGAATTGCGGTAAAGGCCTGTGCCAGGCGAGTGAAGGATCTCGATGGCAAATCCGTGATAACGGTGGAGGGACTCAGCCGGAGGGAAAGGGAGGTGTATTCGTATGCCTTTGCTGTTTCTGGAGCAGTTCAGTGCGGTTTCTGCATACCAGGGATGGTTATGTGCGCAAAGGGGCTTATAGATGAAGTAAGCGCACCGACACCGCTTCAGATAAAGAATGCAATAAAAAATAACATTTGCCGCTGTACAGGATATAAAAAAATAGAGGAAGCCATCCTGCTTGCTTCAAAATTCTTAATCAGCGATACGCCTGTACCGGATTTTCACTATACCGGAGCGCTTGGCGAGGATATGCCCCGTGCCGATGCTGCGGACAAAGTCCTGGGAACGGCAAAATACGCTGCCGATATACATATATGCGGAATGATTTACGGTTCGGCTCTGAGATCAGAATTTCCAAGAGCCGTAATTAAGTCTGTTGATATTTCGGCTGCCCGTAAATTGCCTGGAGTAGTAGGAGTATTTACGGCGGAGGACCTTCCCGGAAAACATAAAATAGGCCATCTTGTGAAGGACTGGGATGTGCTCATTGCTGCCGGTCACTCGACGCGCTATGTGGGGGATGCGATTGTGCTGGTCGCGGCCGAAAGCCCGGAAATAGTCGAAGAGGCAAAAAAACTTATAAAAATAGACTATGACGTGCTTAAACCTCTAAGCTGCCCGGCTGAATCATTAGCTCCGGGTGCACCTATGATCCACGAAAACGGGAATGTAATGTCCAGGGAACATCTTATTAGAGGAAATGCCGAAAAAGTTATTGACGGCTCAAAATACGTTGTTACAAACCATTACAGTCTGCCTTTTACAGAACATGCTTTCCTTGAACCGGAGACAGCCGTTGCCGTATTGGAAGAAACAGGTGTTGTACACATTTATTCCGGTGACCAGGGCGTTTATCAGACAATGAAGGAATGTTCCGAGGCACTGGGTCTGCCTCAGGAAAAGGTACATGTGACTGCTATGATGGTAGGCGGAGGTTTCGGGGGGAAGGAAGACATGAGTGTCCAGCATCATGCCGCCATCCTTGCCTATCTGACCGGGAGACCCGTAAAAGTATCACTTTCGAGGACTGACAGCATAAAGGTTCACCCAAAGCGCCATGCAATGGAAATAGATATGACGACAGCGTGTGACGAACAAGGCAGGCTTACGGCAATGAAGGCAGTAATAATCTCCGACACCGGAGCATACGCATCGCTTGGAGGTCCGGTCCTTCAGAGGGCATGCACGCATGCGGCAGGCCCATACAATTACCAGAATATAGACATAACTGGTGTTGCCGTTTATACGAATAATCCGCCGGCTGGGGCGTTCAGAGGTTTCGGTGTCACTCAGAGTTGTTTTGCAGTTGAATGCAACATAAATCAGCTTGCCGGACTTGTTGGGATATCCCCCTGGGAGATGCGCTTCCGTAATGCAATAAGACCCGGCCAGGTTCTTCCTAACGGACAGATAGCTGATAACACAACAGCGCTTGAAGCGACGCTGCTTGCCGTTAAGAACGAATATGAACTGCACCCTGGTGCAGGAATCGCATGTGCGATGAAAAATGCAGGCCTCGGTGTCGGAGTGCCTGATTTCGGACGCTGCCGGCTCAGGATAAAAGGCGGAAAAATACATATTGCAACAAGTGCCGCCTGTATAGGACAGGGGATAGGCACTGTAGTGGTCCAAATGGTCTGTGACGTTCTCGGGATATCTCCTGAAAAGGTTATCCATGACGCAGCTGATACATTTTTTACTCCCGATTCAGGCAATACTACTGCTTCAAGACAGACTGTCATTACAGGGGAGGCTGCACGCAAAGCGGCTCTGCAGCTTAAAACAGCCCTTGAAAACAGGACACTGGATGAACTTGAAGATAAGGAGTACTACGCAGAATTTGAAAGTGTCACTGACAAAATGGGATCCGAGAAACCAAATCCGGTGAGCCATATTTCATATGGATATGCAACACAGGTAGTTGTACTAGGTGATGATGGCAGGATTGCAAAAATAACAGCGGCGCATGATGTAGGAAGAGCCATAAATCCGAGGAGCGTCGAGGGACAGATTGAAGGAGGTGTAGTAATGAGCATGGGATACGCCCTGACTGAGGAATATCCTCTTGACGAATGCGTGCCAAAGGCTAAATTCGGAACACTCGGTTTATTGAAATCCGATATGGTTCCTGAAATAAGGAGCATTGTCTTGGGCTGTGCAGAAAGCGGATATGCCGGCGGTGCCAAAGGGATAGGTGAAATTTCAGCTATCCCAGGTGCTCCTGCCATACAGCTTGCATATTATAACCGAGACGGTAAATTCAGGACAAAGCTTCCGCTTGAAGACACCCCTTACAGCCGTAAAAAACGGTGATACCGGCATGCAGTATTGATTGGTTTTTGTTGCAGCGTGCAATGTTTTAGCATGGGTCACAAATGGAAACATCAGCCAGCGTACGGACATTTTCTTGAATAGTGATGTTATAAAAATGCTGCCCGTTTGCTTAAAACTGCAGGCACCGCTGTTTATTCTACTTTGTCCGGCAGCCGTTTTTTATCCATTATGACCGATATTGCAGCTGCTGCAAATATACCAAGTATGCCTCCGAACCAGAAAGGCGCATCGGAATTTATGCTGTCCCACATGACTCCTGCTATTATGGATGACAGAAGCAACCCAATCCCCTGAAGCATCCCGTAAACGCCCAACACAGTGCCTTTAAATCCTGCAGGGGAGGTTTCAGCTATAAAAGCCCTTTCTGCTCCGCTTATAAATGCCGTGTACGCTCCGTAAGCGGCAAAGAGCAATGTTATGATTATTTTGGATTTTACAGATGCAAATCCCAGATATACCAGTCCAAAAATGACATACCCTGGCACCAGGACAGAGCTTCTTCCGAATTTATCAGAAAATTTTCCGGAGGGTACAGCCAGAATCGAGGTTGAAATATTAAAAAGCAGGTAAAGCAGCATTATCTGTGATGTCGTGAATCCCACTTCATGTGCCTTAAGAAGCAAAAAAGTGTTGGATGAATTACCAAGGCAAAAAATGAACATTACAGAAAGGTAAAGCTTAAGGCGCATATTAAGCCTGAGTCCTCTGAGTGTCATTTTACGGCCGCCATGTTCATGAACCGTACTTTCGCGTATTGCAGGTATTATCATTATGCCGACTGCTGCCGGGATTATTGAATAAAGGAATGCCTTGTGAAATCCGACCCCTGCGGCTACGAAAAGGAATGCAAAAAGCGCTCCGAGCGATGAGCCTGCCATGTCCAGCATTTTATGCAGTCCGAATGAGCCTCCGAGCCTTATTTGGTCGCTTGATTGGGCCACCAGCGCATCACGAGGCGCTGTCCTTATGCCTTTTCCGGTCCTGTCGACTATCCTTGCCGTCAGCACGCCGACCCATGAGGCTGATATCAGCAGAAGCAGTTTGTATACTACTGATGCCGAATATCCGGCAAAGACCAGATGCTTTTTATTGCTGTGCACGTCGCCGATATAACCGCTGAATACTTTCAGCAGCGATGCAATGCTTTCTGCTATGCCTTCTATGATCCCAATGATCGCAGGCGTTGCTCCGAGCGTAGTTGTCAGATACAACGGTATCAGAGGATATACCATCTCTGTGCTCATATCCGTAAAAAAGCTCACAAGCCCTATAAGCACTATGTTTGACGCTGTAAAAAGCATTCTCAAAACAGGACCTTTCTGTATATGCCGTTCATGCGGCAGTGATTATATTTTATCTTTACCAAATCCTTTTGATTTCTGCCATGCTGCATAATAGGACTCTTTTACAGCAGACCTGAAAGACATTCTGTCCATTATCCGCAGGCTTTCGACTGATGTTCCGCCCGGTGTGCATGCCTGATTTATAAGTTCTTGTATGTCAGGATTGTCTTCCCACATTTTAAGGCACCCCTTGACCGTCTGAAACACCATAGCTGCGGAAGTTGCATGGTCCAGACCGCAAAGGACAGCAGAATCTATCATTGATTCAAAAAAAGCAAGTACCGGTGCAGGACTTGTTACAGATGTAAAAATATCTATTTTATCGTCCGATACATTAAAGCATGGTCCCAATGCACCAATAAGAGGCAGGATCACTGAAGTTTTTTCTTCGTCTGTTATATTTGCTGTCATCGAAACAGGTACGGCGCCTTCTCCTATACGGCTGGGAGGGTTAGGCAGTATCCTCACTGCCTTAGCATTTTTGATCGAATCTTCATAAAATGATAACGGTATCCCAGCGGAAACCGATATTATTACCTTGGAGGGCAAATAGGCTGATTTTATATCGTTGATAATGAGCGGTACTATATGCGGCTGTACGCATATAAATATGATATCGGCATAATCAACTGCGTCTGTATTATTTTCCGCGGTGCCTACTTCAAATTTCTCTTTCAATTCATATTTTCTGGCTGCATCAGGGTCTGATATACGAATTAACCTGTTTTTGCAGGAATCATTTTTTATAAGTCTGCTGATAAGGATATCAGTTATATGTCCTGCTCCTAAAAACGCTATTTTAAGCTGCATATCTATCATCTCCGAAACTAAAAATGATATTTCCCATGTATAGCTGTGCTTTTGCCGGAGCCCGCAGGCCCGGCAATCTGCAGCCATGAAATCTATTATATATCCATGGCATATTTTTATTTGCAGAGGAATAAGAATATGAAGCCGGACTGCATACGGGAAACACATACTAACCGACAAAAACCGCATTGCGGATGGTAAATCGCATGCGGAGAAATTTTGATCGTTTTAACATTACGCGGAATAACCCGCGGGACCTCTGATTTACAATATCCAGAGAGGCAGTACATGCAATTGAGACAGAAACGGAAAATTTCCGTATGCTTATGAAATTACCGGGGGACCAAATCCCGTACGATCCCCCAGTAATAAAAAATAACATTGACCTGATCTTTTAAGCTGTGAAACAGGTTCTGTGCCAGAAACTGCAAATGACTCCTTTAATTCACACTGCTGGAGATTTTTACAGATATTCTGCAAAAGATGATCATATTTTTATGTGTCCGCAATATTTAATCCAATTCCTGCACAGGAGTCTGGGCACATGTCTCTATTTCTTTGTAAATTGCTCTGTAAAACTTTGCAACTATATCAGGGCGGTTAAGGGGACATGCATTCGGACCTAATAGAGCGATAGTTATTTCAGCTGCCAGTTCAAGATTGCTTTTATGCTCGTTCACAAAACTCACCTCTTTTTTATCCGGGATCAATATGAAAAGTAGTCTTCAAAATTAGAAAACTTGTATAATCATATCACCATAATAAGTCCGTTGGGAATGAAAAATAAAAATTTTGTTTATTAGTTAGTAAATTGAATGCTGCAGCATGTTATTTCACAGAATCTTTCATGAAAGTTAATTTTGAGTATTTTTACATATTGAAACATTGTTATATATACTGCATAGTAATACTGGAATATTCAGATAATTACTTTCCGCAATGTGTATACGGACTAAAATTTAAAAGAATATTTATTCTTTGCATATGCAAATGAGAGGGTGATGATGATGTGGTGGGGAAATATGTGGTTTGGCAGGTGCGGGATGCCTTTCGGAATGATCATGATGCCTCTGCTGCTTTTGATTTGCATAGGGATCATATTTTACAGTTTTAACCGGAGGCTAAATATTTATGAAAAACAGGAGCACGGAAGTTCCGAAAACTATTATGAAATACTTGAGGAAGTAAAGAAACTCAGGAAGGAAGTTGAAGAACTGAAAAAAGAAAAAAATGATACAGAAGAAAGAAATGCCTGATATAAACAGAAGATGCAGAAAGGGCGGACATAGTAACTGCATAGTCGCGATACCGTTTCACTGATACTAATGGCCGGGGTTGTTTGAAAATACTGCATGTAAATTGAAGATAAACTAAGAGACCGCAGGTACGTTACTGAAAAACTAATAAAGACCCGTATCAGCCTATGTGTTTTACGGGTCTTTATTTATAAGGCAAAACTACCTTGCCTTGCCAATTGTAATATCTCCTTGCCTTTGCGCTTAAATATATTTGTTTTGATGTTTTGTATTCATATTCGTGCCGTTGTTATATCCATACACATGAATAAAATATAAATAAATATCCTCACAGATGGAACTGTGTCAAGCACGAAACAAAACGCTTAATGTATTTCTCTGCGGACCGCTTATTGTATATTGACTGTCTGATAATCCTGTTTTCTTTGCTGATCAAGTGGTTGCGTACGGATCTTGTTCCCTTTGGTGAAGTCTATTTTGTTCAGGTCGACTATACGGATCCTGTGGTTATACTGAGTCCGGTAATAGTAAAGAAGAGCATTTGTATCAGTTGCCGTTGTCCATTGAGTGCTTCCGATAATATCCTTTGCCGGAGAATCTACCGCTCCTAGCGGTATGTCGAAGCTGTTGAGGATGCGGAAAGCTTCCTGGACTGCGTCATCCCCTGAATGGAGAGGGCGCACGGTATTACGCAGGGCGGTAGCCCTTATAAATCTTGATACAGGCGTAAAATCACCTGGCAAACCGATCAGGCCCGATCCGACACCAAGAGGGGCAACTTCCAGTTTTCCTATTTTTTCCGGATTTCGGGACTGAGGCTGCAGTCCTACATAATTTCTTAGGTTGACAAGGTGCCATTGAAAATCAGGGCTGTTTGTCAGCACCCCGACAGGGTCGTCATATATATGCATTTTTTTATCAGTATATTCTATTACAATTGTGTTGCCTTCCTTGTCTGTCACGAGCCAATGGACTGGTGCAGCTATGCCGCCGAGTTCTTTTTGAAGAACACCTACCACCCTGACGGACGGGAGCTTGGTCCTTACCTCGTCTGTCGTTGCGAAATTGGTAAGCAGCCACATCGGAACGTCTATCGGGTTTATCGATTTATGCGCATGCGCAGGGTTATACGGTTCAAACTCGGCCATGCCGGGCAGGTACAGAACTGACACGGTCAGCCCCTTTTCATTCATCCCGTCTATATATATAGGCATATGTATACCGTTTATTCCAAGGACTCCGTATTTGCCCTTCCATTTAAGCCCGGGTTTATTGTCAGGAGTATTGCTTTGTATTGTTATTCCTCTTGGTGTCACCATTAAATCCGAATCAAGGTCAAATGCTCCCCATTCCTGTGTTCTGGCCTGTACAGCAGTCCCGTCTTCTGCATTCAGCGTAATTGCTGTGCATGCATTTGCCCGCTGTGTAAATAGCAGTAGCAGTGCGGCCGTAAAAATTAAAACGAAAGTACTGAACGATATCATGTCAACTGCCCCTCGCTGTGATATTTTGCTCTTTACGCTGTAGGTGATCATTTTATTCCTCCCTTTTTGTGTGTAAACCCGAGTTTTACCGTCGTTTAAATTCCTTTGTCATCATAATTAAGCTGCGCCCAAGCTTAAAGCCCCTCCCGGCTTCTGGATTTCAGCTTTTTCCAAATATCGTCGGCATAGCATACAGGATATAAGGATGTGCCTGTTAAAAATAAAGCATTCAATCGGCTGCAGAAATCATCATTAAAACATAAATTAAGTTAAAATAAGATATGCCCATTACATTATCATGGTAAAGTTCAGAAAAACTGATGTTCTAAATAGGGATATTACAAAATTATTTAAAGTATCTTTTGCTTGTTCTGTTTAACGGCAATTAATTATATAAACCAGAGCCAGCCAAAAGCCTGTACTGTCTATGGGCATAGAGGAAAGAAAATGATCGCTTAAGTCTACGCATATATCGGTTAAACTTCAAGTGTTGCTTTAATGATTTATTATGCATTTGCTGTAAATCCGTTTACAATCGATTTCACATACCGCTGTGTGTGATAAATTAGTTGGGGCTGGCGATTTTAGAATTTGGACGCCGGCCCGGCCATAAATAAAGGAGACTGTCCCGCATCCTGATCACAATTGGAGGAGGCGTTCTTTGGCAAAAGTATTTGAACTTACAGCCGTATCTCAAAAATTTTAGACATCTGAATGTTTGGTATCAATTTTGTTTACGGAAAACATAGCTTAATTTTATGTTCAATTATCTTTATATTTTCATATAAATGTCATGTTATTTAATGACACTGTGAAAACAGTAATGGGACAATATGCATTATATTTTTGAAAAAATTGAGGAGTAAACAGTTAATATATGCTAAAAAAAATTACGGATATCTGTAAACGCAATACAGTCAGAGTTTTGATTATTTTTATTTTAATCGCCGTTATTGCTTATATTGTATATATTGCAGGCGGCAGCAGTACATCGTTCACGCATTTGATGTACATACCTGTTATTTTAGCGGCGTTTTATTTTGGCACAAGAGGTGCGGTTTGTGCTTCATTGGCCGGAGGGCTTGCATTGGGGCCTTTCATGCCTGTCGTTGTATCTTCAGGACTTATGCAGGACCCTGCAGCATGGGTGCTGAGGCTGGTTATATTTTGCGCAGTAGGAATGTTCAGTGCATTAACATTAAAACATATTGAAGTATATCAGAAAAAGGAAATCGAGATATTCTATAAAAATGCTATAACCGGATTGCCGAATGCAGAGAAAATGAGATCGGACATAAAAGAAATGACTGATTTGAAAACAGGGTTTTCTCTGATTGGATTCAGGCTTATGAATATGGATAATATAAACCGTATCACTGATTACGATATAGGAATAAAAGTAATTAAAAAAACAGCGAAAATGCTGCAATGTCACTTTAAAATACAGGTATATTCAATCTTTACAAATGAATTCGGACTTCTTCTGCCTGGAATATCTCTTGAAGAAGCAAAAGCAATGGGAGCATGTTTTTTAGAAAAATGTTCAAGTCCTTTTGAAATAGAAAAATTCAATATCCAGCTTATACTTAAGGGCGGAATAGTGAATTATCCAAAACAGGCTGAAACTTCAGAGGACCTGATCAAAAAAATGGGCTTAGCCCTCTCGCAGAAATCAAATGAAATAGGCCTTTTTGTTTATGATGCCGCAATAGAGCAGAAGATTAAAAAGAGACAAAAAATAATAGCCATGCTTTTCAACGCTATTAAAAATGATGAGTTTTATGTTGTATATCAGCCTAAGATAAACCTGCACGAAAACAGCATGACAGGAGCGGAAGCACTTCTGAGGTGGAAATACGGACCGGATGGGCATACGGACATCGGAGAAATAATCCGGATCGCCGAGGAAATAGGAATAATTAGCGAAATAACTAAATTTGTAATCAAAAATGTAATTGCCCAGATAAAAAAATGGAAGGATGAGGATATATACATAAAAATAGCCATAAATATGTCATTGAAAGACCTTAGGGATGAGTCTGTTGCTGTTTACTTGAAAGAATCCCTTACATCCAGCGGTGTTGACCCGTCTATGATTGAAATAGAACTTACAGAGAGGGGGATTTTGGATGACGAAAAACATACGCTGGCACTTCTTAGGGTGCTTAAGAAGGAAGGGATCAGTATTTCATTGGATGATTTCGGAACAGGCTATAACTCTATGGTAGTTTTGGTAAAACTTCCAATCGATTATATTAAAATAGACAAAATATTTATTGATGGCATCACAGATGAGCCCAATAGGACATTGACTGAGGCGATCATAATCTATTCACACAGGATGGGTAAGAAAGTTATTGCCGAGGGTGTTGAAACTAAATCACAGCTTGATATCCTAAGAGGTTTTGACTGTGATTATATACAGGGATATTACTTCAGCAAGCCTGTATCGGCAGATGAAATCAAGGCTTATATCCTTGGTATTAAGAATCGGAGCAGCAGTTTTAGTGACGACCAGTAAGCAATTTATTATTGTGTAACGTATGCTGTTTTTACAGAACCATAGAGACAATCCCACAAATTGTGTAAACCTCCTGAAAGGTGCAAAATAGAGAGCACTGATCAGGAGGTTTAATAATGGCAAGAAGAAATCGAGATCCGGAAAGGGAAGCAAAGCGTGAAAAGATGAGCAGCCTGCTCCAGGAGCTGAAAGTAAGCTCTATGGAGGATATCCATGACCTGTTCAAAGAAATGATAGGGACGTTCCTTGAGAATGGACTTGAAGGAGAACTTGACGAAGAACTTAGCTACAGCAAATATGACTACAAGAACAAAATGACAGACAACAGCCGGAACGGCACAAGCCAGAAGAAGGTAAAATCCAGCTTTGGTGAGATAGACATAGAAGTACCGAGAGACCGCAAGGGAGAATTCGAGCCGGAGCTTGTAAAGAAACAGCAGACAAGCATATCAGGAGACATAGAAGAAAAGATCCTCTCAATGTACGCCAAGGGCATGACCACCTCAGACATTGAAACCCATATCCGAGACATATACGGTCTGTCTGTATCAGACAGCACAATAAGCAGGATAACGGACAAGATACTGCCGTTGGTTAAAGAATGGCAAAGCAGACCTCTTGAGAGCGTCTATGCTGTAGTCTTCATGGATGCTATACACTTCCATGTCCGCAGCGAAGGGCAGATTATAAAGAAGGCAGTATACATAGCAATAGGCATAAACATGGAAGGAACCAGAGAAGTGCTTGGCATGTGGATCGGAGAGAACGAAAGCGCCAAATTCTGGCTTTCCGTACTGAACGGTCTGAAAAACAGGGGATTGGAAGACATTCTTATAGCCTGTGTGGACGGTCTCAGCGGATTTCCCGGGGCAATAGAGGCAGCATATCCAAAGACAGAGATCCAGCAGTGCATAATCCACCAGATACGTAATTCTACCAAGTATGTCTCTTATAAGGACATAAAGACCCTTATGTCAGATCTAAAAGAGGTATACGCCGCAGTAGATGAACAGACAGCTTTGGATAGCCTTGAAAGATTTTCGGACAAATGGGATGCGAAATATCCTAAAATATCCAGGTCATGGCAGGAGCACTGGGCTAACCTGAGCACCTATTTCAAATATCCACTTGAAGTCAGGACCCTCATCTACACGACCAATACCATTGAAGGGTTTAACCGTCAGCTTAGAAAGGTCACCAAATCCAAAACTGTATTTCCGACGGATGACAGCCTGCTAAAAATGCTTTACCTGGCAATGATGGACATAACCAAGAAATGGACCGGACGCCGTAAGGACTGGGGCACGATTCACTCTCAGCTGGAGGTGTTTTTCGAAGGCAGGATCTGAAGAAGATTTCCTATCTCACATAAAATGCATAGTCTGAAAATATGGCTATGTCCAACTGCCTGTTATTGGATATAATTAAAAAGGTCCGGAGCTGAAACCAGCACCAGACCTATATTTTAAACGCCTCGTTTTGTACCTGTTAGGACTTTACACAAAATCTAGGATAGTCCCGAACCATAAATAGCGGGGCCCCGTTTAACCATTTCAAAAATTGGTATGAAGTCTTATTTTTTGCCTGCTTTGCACATATTTGCCCCTTATTAATACTTAAGGGTTGCCGATGAGCTTTATTTCAATGTCACATGTATAGGTTTCTTTATTTTTTTCACATGACACTGCAATGAGTAATATATCGACCTTTCCCCCTGCGTCGATATGTGAGGCGACTTTAGCTGCGATGTCTTTACAGAGATATCCGATCATTTCTCCTGCATAAGTATGTATTGAAATTTTATCCGGATTATATTTGTTATAAATATCCAGCATAAGCTTAAGCCTATAGCCGGTTTTTAATTTCCATAGCAAATCTGAGGCAATACACATTTTTTACCGTCGTCCATACTGCGGTGCACAGTCCCTGTTACAGTAGTTCTAATTGTTGCCTGCCTTGCAGCAGGACTCATCACCACATGATCGCGGTATTAAAAGCCAAGAACCATCTTCTTTTTTTCTTCGTATTCAGTTTTCGTTATCATACCTGTGCCTAAAAGTATTTTCAGTTTTTTTAATTCCCTGAATGCCAGGACTTTATCTTTGTCCAACGCAAATGCCTTAGGGTTATTTTTGAGTTCAGCCAATAGTATATTTAATTTATTACTCACGATCTCAGCCTTGACTTTGTTAAGGCCGATATTAAATTTTTGTACTGCCGTGTCAATTGTCACTACCCCTACAATTACCCCTGCAGAAAATTGGATGTTATTGATATTATTGATATCCACCGTTCTTAACTCCTGCCCGGCTATTTTTTTTTGCGCCATAATTATGCGTTTGTTTGACAGGGCGTATCCGCAATTAAAATTATGCTCTGTTACAGGAGTGTAATCGTCTACTCCTATGAAACAAAACAAAACATGCTCATCGGTATACAAAGTATCCTCAATAATTTTAAAATGTTTTAATGCCCATGCCGTGTTAGTCCCTTTTGCAAGCCGCAGCTCCTGACAGGAACTAAGCATTTGTTTTGCTGTTATCAACTTACCCACTTCCCATATAAAAATACTGTTCAACATCCGCTATGCATTAAAATCCATTATATATGCCATATCCGGCTGCTGCTGACGCAAACTCTACTATGCTCATGAAAATGAGTGCAGCAATGTGTATATTAGAGTTTTATAAATATTTATTAATATATTTGCTTTGGGAAATATATGATAATGACATACTGTTAAAGTTAACAAGCTTATTTATTATTGACAGAATGTTTTTTGTTAGAGTCATATTTCCCATTATATTATAGCAAAAACTGTTATGAAGATGTTGGTTCAAGTTTATCGGATATATTTCGATTTTCATAACTAATATTATAGGTAAAACAGAAATAAAATGATAATGTAAATTTTTATAAAAAATAAATTTATTAAATTTTGATACTAAATTTGAAATGACTTATAGTTAAAAATAAATATAAAAGCTATTTGTAATGCAGTAGATGCTAAATAACATATGCAGTCATATTTATAAATATGATACTTAGACATTAAAGCAATTGTTATAGTAAAAAAACAGTGCTTCAAAAAATTCAACAGGCAGAATATCTGGATGCCTGAAAAGCCGCAAACTGAGTTATTAATAGCACGATGCAGCCTGTAGCATCAATTGTATAAGCCTTAAGCACAATTTTTAAAATAAAATTTTACACATCCTTTTAATCCGCTATTTTTGATTGAAAACTCATAAAGCTAAAGGCACAGCTGAATATTCAGCCTCAACTGCGTTCATATTCCATATTAACGGCACATTGTGAATATTATATCATACTAAGGGCATTTATGCAGTTATATTATTAAGCTGCCTGCCTTAATTGATGTCCTGCTATAACCAAACGATACGTTTTTATATATAATTTCAACATAATGAAGCATTTCATGCATTTTACTTATTGAAGCTTCCGATAAATGGGCAACTGCCATTCCGCAGCCTGGCACACCGGGGTTGACCTCGCAGGTATTGTAATGCATGCAGTTCTGCCATATATCATAGGTATATATGCTGCAGGAGGAATGTTTTTTTGAAATCATGTATAGCTCATCAAATATTGCTTTTTTGTTTTTAAGGTTATCATACCCGTACCATAATACTGTTTTAGCTCCGGATATATAGGCCTTAATAAATATATCAAAAAAATTACGGCCGGATTGATTTCTCTCAAAAGGCTGGTATGGGTCAATAAATATAAGATCATTGCAATTAAAAATATATGTGCAGTCAAGAAAGGATCTGATCGAATCGCCCGAAACAGTTGTTATCTTATCCTGCAGGCCCAGAGAAACGGAAAAATCAAGAATATCTTTTAATGGCGGTTCTTCTATATCATGGAAGAAATATTCTGCTGTGTCCCGCAACAACATCATTGCCTGTCCCGGCGAACCTGGGTAGATCCGGTTTTTATCTGTATTTGTATTTTTTAGGATATCCATATATCGGCTTTTGCTGAGAAGATCAGCAGGTGCATTGTCCATTAGATGAAAAACACCGTACTCCTTTAAAGGAGTGAGAGGCAGTAAATATTTTGCAAAGGCAGAGTTTGTCTCAAAGTACCTTTTTGGTTTTTTCCAAGTCCAGTATTCGCAAAGAAGAAGATGTTTCCAAATATCACCGATTTCCCCGGCATGAGAGTATGGCAAATTGTCACTTCCTTAATTTAAAGAAATTACAGGATTGCAAATATTATATATATTATCTGAAAATATCGAAGCATAAAAAAATACTCGGCACATTAAGCTGCATTGCATCATTATCAAAAGAAGCTGCTTACAAATTTTGTTCCTGAATAATTATCTTCGTCTTCAATTATTTTTTATACTGCATAAACATATTGGGTATCTTAATAATTTATGTTTATTCAATTCATTATAGTTGGGAAAGCTTGTTTTTATTGAAAATTAATATTAGCTATTTGTGTATTGCAGGTGCCTAAGAAATCCTGTTATGCCTGGGATGTTATTACAGTATTCAGCTGTTACTGATTATTGCTGCCGTAAATATGCAATAAACCGGATACTGAGATTTTACTTGTCCCGGCATATTTTTGATCCTGATATCAATAATATTAGTTTAATAATAATAGAACCCTACGGTAATATTAAATTAACTTTACATTCAAATATTTTTTGCCTGCCATACATAAATCGTCGCTATACATTCCTGTGTGACAACAGCAAATCCAAGTAATACCAGTCAGCACTATATCGGGTGTTTTTACGGACCGGCGGATATTTGTATTTCATATATCACTAATGCTGAAAAATCTTTTATTCTTTAATTTCTGCAATGCGATCGGATACAGCATGATCAAAGCGGCAATTATTAAGGATAGAAGTACATTTCCTGCGGATATAGTATTATCGATCCAGGCAGCATGATATATTGCAAAAGATACCGGCAAGAAAATCACGATACCTGTAATTGATCCTGGTGAAATCTTTTACTGGCAATCACAGGTATAATGTGGAAAAAAATTGCATTTATAAGCATGAATGCCGGATATGAAAGAGCAAAATATGGACATTTCCATCCTATTATTGCCGAAATACATCCGTATAGGACAACAAATGCATTAAAGAGATAAAATTCATTCCATTCTGCATTTATCTTTAAGAAGTTCCTTGCCCATTGGCGCCAGTTAAATAAGCCTCTTCTATGATATGCAGTCCGTATGCCAGTACACCGAACCATAAAACATATTCGTATTTCATTATTATTCCTCCTTTATTCTGTATTTGACTGGCTAATTGATTGATATAATCAGCAGAAATATTTCCCAGGTGTTGCTTCGTGATGGACAAATATAATCTGCTGTGCCTTTTAATGTGCAGCATTCCCATCTGATTCAGGATATGAACTAAATTCAGATTTTAAGCAAGTTTGTTTTATGAGTTGTTTAATCAATGTTTTAATCGTTGTTTTAATAATATCATGTCTAAAAATTCGAGTCAACAGAGCCTGTTTGACAAAACTAAATTCCTCCTATATAAAATAATTGGTCAACGTTTAAAACAATATACAGGAGTGCGCTATGATGGATAAAACACAGAAAAATACGACCAGGGATAAAATTTTAGATGCGACATTAAACATCATATCGGATTGCGGCTTCCAGAATGTCACGATTCGGAAAATAGCCATAAGAGCCGGTGTTAACATAGCATCTATAAATTATCACTTCGGGTCAAAAGATAATGTTATCAATGAAGCTCTTGAATATCTTATGATAAAGGCTAAAAAAATCTTTGATAACCTAAAAAACTATCAGACACCGCCTGAAGCCCGGCTGAAAATTTTTCTTGAGGAGTATTCAATGAGTCTGGAAAAATATCCTGACCAGATTAAAAATTTGATTTACCAAAGTATTTATGAAAAAGATTCTTCAAGAAATACTTATCAGGATTATTTAAAAGCAGAAGGGATCTTTCTCATAAAAAAAACAATTCAGGAATTGTCTCCTGATGATAACGATCAGGTTTTAACACTGAAGAGCATCCAGATATTGAGCTGTCTGTCGTTTCCTATTTTACTGGGGAAAAGAGGATATGAAATATTTGACTTGGATATAAATCAGGCAGGATCAAGAAATACCTACATTCAATTGCTTATCAAAAATATTTCAAAATAAAAATATGCCAATCAGTATAGATGCTCTGTCCTTCCGCAGAGTCCTTTCATGATACAAAGCGGATGTGTCCGTGGCTTTTCTTTGATGCAGAATAAACACAAGGCAAGCTTACGATACGGGAAAGCAGCAGTTTAAGCTGCGTTATCAAATGTACGGTTTCCTTGCTTCTGACGCACCATGTGTAAGTTTAAATGAGAAGATGCTGATGGCCGGTATATCTTTTTGATATGTATTGGAATTATGATAATACATATTCCATTTGCAGTAATGCATTATACCCTGCAGTTTTTATGCATGTCCGTTCTGTACTTACAAAGATTACCCAGCTGTATGTAAATGAAAATACAGCTGTGCATCAAAAGTACCGGGTATGACAGGTTAAAAATTGACAAAAATAATAGTTGACTATGTCAAATAATGTGTTAACCTGAAATTAAATCTTTAATCAATTATAAAAAGGGGTGTCTCCATGAATTGCGATCAGCCTTCTCCCGTTGTCAGGATGCGAAAATTCAACCGTTACTATACCAATCTGCTAGGTCTTCTCAATCAGCACTTGCTGGACACAGAATTTTCACTTACGGAAGCACGTATTTTGTATGAGATCGGTGGAGACTCCGAAAACTGTTCGGCTGCTGAATTGACTCAAAGGCTGAATATCGATCCGGGTTATTTAAGCAGGATATTAAAAAAATTTGAGAAAAAGGGACTCAGTCTCCGTACACAGTCTATGGAAGACGGGCGTATGCATCCTATCAGCCTGACTGAAAAGGGGAAAGAAACGCTTTTGGAGATGGACAGCCTGTCGGACAGACAATCTGAAGGGCTGATCCGGAATCTGTCAGCAACAAAACAGAAAGAACTTGCTGACAGTATGGAACTGATCCAGCAGTACCTTTCCCCGGAACAGGGGGAACCCATTCAGATACGGCATGATCTCAGGCCTGGCGATGCAGGAGATCTGATTCACATGCACGGATGGTTATACGCAAAAGAATGCGGATACAATCAAGCGTTTGAAGGCTATGTATGTAAAACGCTTTTTGATTTCTTAAAAGATTATGACAGTCAAAAGGATCGTATCTGGTTTGCAGAATCACTCAATAAAAAAGTCGGAATGATCGCCATTGTCAAACATCCCGACATGATCGCCCAGCTGCGTTGGTTTCTCATTCATCCTGATTTTCGCGGACGATGGATCGGCAAATACCTGCTTGCGGAAGCTCTTGATTTTGCAAAAAAGGCAGGGTACAGAAAAATTTATCTGGAGACTACAGATGACCAGAAAACTGCAATTGCAATGTATCAAAAAGCCGGTTTCACAAAAACGAAAGAAGCCGAAGATGCTTCATGGGGCATACGGCACATGGAACAGACCTATGAACTTGAAATATAGATGTAAATTGCTGTATTGACGCTGATTTAATATAGCATCTGAAACAGAGGCAGGCAGCATCTGTTATTATAAAAACAACCTTGCATTTGCCGGCCTGCCTTACATATAAGTTTGCATTTTATGAAATCTTCTTTTCCGTACAACCCTGTTTTTCTGTTTTTGCAGCCTGGGCTGATACCTGCATTGCAACCTGCCCGCAAAGAAGGGAGCCTTTTTCTATGGCAATGCTGCCTGTTGTAAGATTGCCGGATACAAGCTAGTTTTTTTTCAGTACAGTTTCTCCCTTTGAATTTATATCGCCGTTAAGTTTTCCATCGATGGTTACTGTGTCTGCATCAAGAGAACCTGTTATCTCCGTGCCGTTCTCAATGGTTATTGACCCTGCGGCTGTGATATCTCCTGTTATGGATCCAGTTTTTAGCTCAATATTTATACCGTTCAGATTTCCCTTGACCATCCCATTTATTATTATGTTTCCGCTTGCTTTAATGTCTCCCTCAACTTCACCGTTCATATAAATATGCCCGTTTGAAACAATCTTGCCTATTATTTTTGTGTCAACAGATATGACTGAACTCTCAGACTGGATTGGCGCAGGTTCTTTACGCAAAAAGTCAGTATTTTTTTTCTCTCCTGTTCGTTCCTCCATAAGATTAAGGTTTTTTACACCCTGATTTGCTGTTAATGTTATATTTTCCTTAGGTGATCTGCTTCCCTTAGGCTCATCAATACCTATTATTTCTTTTAATGCTGTCTTAAAATTGTTTGAATAATCCATAAGCGACGCTCCTTTTTTATTAATAATAGTAAAAAGTTACCGGTGTGATGTTATTTGTCAGTTTGCTGAACTTAAAGCCCTTTTTCTTAAGGTCTAAAATAATTTTTTCCAGAGCAGTGCATGACGCGGATGATGTATCGTGCATAAGGACTATGTTCTCCTTGTTGTTCGTTATATTAGAAGTTATATTCGCAAAGACGGATTCAGGAGTTGCCATTTTGTCTGCGTCCCCTGCGGATACATTCCAGTCGTAAAAGGTGAAATTACGCCTGATCATTTCTGCTGCGATATTCTGAAAGATCTTTCTGTTGAATAAATTTACTGTCCCTCCCGGAAATCTGAATATATCAGCTTTATATCCTGTAGTTTCATAAACTTTTTCATATGCCATATGGAAATCATTGATATAGGCATTGACGGAGCTGTAAATTTGCGGATATACATGGGAATATGTATGTATCCCAATAGTGTGTCCTTCAGCCAGCATTCTCTTAAGCAATGCTTCATTGCCTCTGATATTTTTGCCTACTACAAAAAATGTTGCCTTTATACCATACATTGCCAGGATATCAAGGCAATGGGCCGTGTACTTTGAAGGGCCGTCATCAAATGTCAGAAATACTGTGTTCCTCATTGGTGCGATCCTGTCAGGGAGGAAACAATGCATTGCAGGGTACATTTTTTGATATTGAAAAGAAGGAGCAGTTTGTTGTGCTGTGCCTGCTGTCTGAAACTTTTTAAGTTCAGCTTCTTTTATAGCTAACTGATTTGACAGTATAGCTTCCTGCTCCATGAGAAGCCGGTTCCTGTGCAGCAAAGAACAAAAACCCATAGCAAGGGAAAGTAAGAGAATGAAAAAAAACAAAAGTATCAGCTGCCTGAAAAAACGGACACTTCCTACATATTTATCTGAGGCAGCAGGTATTTGAGGGTATTTTTCGTACGGAGTATAAACATTATCTGAGAGGTCTCCTTGCATTGATACGCAGTCTCTGCTCATGATACTCCTCCCGGTTTCAGGCGGGCTACGCCGGTTGAACTGTATAATAAATCACAAAATTCTGAAGATTAGATAGTTTAGTATAGTACAAGATATAAATTAATTGTCAATAATAATTCAATTAAAGTTTATAATTGTCCAGTGCATATTTTTTAAAGGTCGGACCAAATCAGATGCAAATGAGCCTGACAACGTGTGCAGTAACTATGGAACATCATCATTGCCATAAGTGCTTTTGAATCTGCGGTTCTTAGTATATTGCCAATTTCCATTAAAGCTTTGCCGTAGATTTTTATATGTCATCAGGTCTGTTTTTTGTAAGGATTGTTTTTTGTGCGAAGTTGTAAATCCTAAAAATGTGTCAGTTAATTGTATAAAGCTAATCATTGTATATTAATATTAAGCATTAATCGTTAAAAACAGGCTTTTTAATATTATGCTTTACAGTTTATTTTTTTACATTATCCTAGATAGGTAATTGTTTTGTATAAAACAATTATAGTGGCAGTATACCATATGTAGGATAAAAAGGAATATAAGTATGCTGAAAATAATGATAGGGCCGGAACTTAGAATACTGAACAACCTGATCAGGCGTTACCTGGATTTTTCTTAACATAAAAATGAAATTGATATGATGGCAGGCAATAATGGGTGGTTAATATGGTATCTTGGTGAGAATGCCGATGCGTGCAAAGATGTCTGTCAGAAAGATATCGAAGATCATTTTTTATTTGAACCGATCTACAGTTTCGAATGATCTTAGCCTTATGGATCGCAAAAGACGGATCGGAAGTAAATTTGTATGGCATATAAGCGCCTGAAAAAATAGTTCTTACTGGGAAGGCTGAGAATGTCAGAAATATGATAAAGAAAGATTTGAAAATTATGGGAAATACATTGACAGCAGGTCTTTCGAATGAAGAATTAAAAACATTGTATGCCCACATGCAAAGAATGAAGGAGAATATATCCTGAAACAATTAAAGCGTTACATTGTTTGATATCCAGGACGGGATTAAGGAGATCGTTTATGTTAAAAAAACTTCTGTCAAGCATCAGAGAATACAAAAAAGAGTCTTTTCTGACACCGGCATATGTCACAGTTGAATCGGTTCTGGAAGTTTTGATACCGACGCTGATGGCGTATCTTATTGACTACGGAATAAACAAAAATGACATATCATATATATTTCAAATGGGCTCCGTTATTGTAATTTGCTCGCTTGTATCCTTGATTTCAGGCAGCCTTGCCGGCCGCAGTGCCGCTGTAGCATCTGCCGGTTTCGCCAAGAATCTTCGTAAGGACATGTATTATAATGTTCAAAATTTTTCGTTCTCAAATATCGATAAATTTTCCGCGGCCAGCATTGTTACGCGTCTTACGACCGATGTGACCAATGTGCAAAGCGCTTACATGATGACGATAAGAACTGCGATACGCAGCCCACTTATTATGATTTTCGCTTTGATTATGGCTTTTCGTATAGATTCCGATATCTCGGTCATTTTCCTTGTAATAATTCCTGTATTGGGAATTGGCCTATGGTTGATTGCATCATATGTACATCCTATATTCAAAAGGGTTTTCAGGACATATGACAAATTGAACAGCGTCGCGCAGGAGAACCTGCGCGGGATAAGGGTAGTAAAATCCTTTAACAGAGAAAATTATGAAGAAAAAAAATTCAGCAATGTATCGCAGCATATTTTTGAAGACTTTTCAAAAGCAGAAAAAATACTTGCGTTCAATATGCCTCTTATGCAGACTTGTGTGTATACTGCTATGATATTGATTTCATGGCTGGGCGCAAAGTCTATACTTGCCAGCGGCAATAATCCTGCTGTCGGCCTTTCCACCGGAGACCTTACAAGCCTCATTACATATACCATGCAGATCTTTATGAGTTTAATGATGTTGTCGATGGTATTTGTCCTGATAATAATTTCGCGTGCTTCAGCAGAACGGATAGTAGAAATCATGAATGAGGAAAGTGATCTTAAAAACTGCGAAAATCCGGTATATAAGGTAAGAAACGGTTCAGTTACCTTTGAAAATGTCATATTTTCATATGCCAGAAAAGCTGATAAACCCGTACTTGAAAATATTGATATTTCAATAGCCCCCGGTGAAACTATAGGGATAATCGGCGGCACAGGATCTTCGAAATCCAGTCTGGTTCAGCTGATACCGCGCCTTTATGATGTTTCTGGCGGGAAAGTGACTGTCGGCGGTGTTGACGTCCGTGATTATGACATAGAAACTTTACGTAATAATGTTGCAATGGTGCTGCAGAAAAATGTTTTATTTTCCGGTACGATCAAAGAAAACCTTCGCTGGGGCAATGAAACAGCCTCTGATGAGGATTTGGTCAGAGTGTGCAGGCAGGCACAGGCGGATGATTTTGTACAGAAGCTCCCTGAAAAGTATGATACATATATCGAACAGGGCGGGAGCAACATATCTGGCGGGCAGAAACAGAGACTTTGCATTGCAAGGGCGCTTTTAAAAAATCCGAAAATACTTATTCTTGATGATTCAACCAGTGCTGTTGACACTAAAACTGACTCAATGATCAGACGGGCACTTAAAGCGGAGATCCCTGACACCACTAAAATTATTATTGCGCAGCGTGTGGCTTCCGTTCTGGATGCAGATAAAATCATAGTGCTTGATGACGGCAGGATAAATGCGGCAGGAACACATGATGAGCTGCTTAAAACATGCACGATCTACAAAGAAGTATATGAATCTCAGAACAAGGGAGGTCCGATTCTTGAATAACACAATAAGAAGGCGGCCTTACCCGGGGCTTTCTCACCTGAGCGGCAAATCTGCGTTCAAGCGTTTTGAGCCGGGCACAATTAAAAAATTACTGTCTTATATGATGAAATATAAGTTCCAAATTATTTAGTAGTTATCTGTATTTTCCTGAGTGCGGCGGCAAATGCGGCAACCGGACTCTTCCTGCAGTCGCTGGTGGATAAGCATATCATGCCAATGCTGGGTGAAGCCGATCCTGATTTTTCAGGATTGCTCAGGGTTGTTTTTTTAATGATATGCATTTACTCGGCCGGAGTATTTGCCGCATTGTTCTATAACAGAACTATGGTCGTTGTTTCGCAGGGAACGCTCAAGGATATACGAGATAAAATGTTTGCGCATATGCAAAGGCTGCCCATAAAATATTTTGATACCCACACACACGGCGATGTAATGAGTTATTATACAAATGATGCTGATACGCTTCGCCAGATGATGTCCCAAAGTCTGCCTCAGATTTTTTCTTCGATCGTTACCCTTGTTGCTGTATTTTCTTCAATGCTGTATCTAAGCGTAGGCCTTGCTGTTTTTGTACTGCTGTTTGCATTCGCACTGCTGAAGATGATAAGGTTCCTTATCGGAAAAAGCAGCAGCCACTTTATGCAGCAGCAGGAATCATTAGGGGATGTGGACGGATATATTGAAGAGATGATAAGCGGTCAGAAAATAGTCAAGGTCTTTTGTCATGAAGAAAAAAGCAAGGAATTGTTTGACCGGAAAAATAATCAGCTTTGCTATAGCGCTACACAGGCAAACAAATACGGTAATATTACTATGCCGGTGATAGGCAATATGGGTTATCTGCTTTATGTGCTTCTTGCAATCGTTGGAGGGGTGGCCGGCGTAGCAGGTATGAAAAATCTCAGTTTGACAGGTGTAAATGTTTTAACGATAGGTACGATAGTCTCTTTTCTTGCTCTTTCACGCAGTTTTATCATGCCGTTCGGACAGGTTTCCATGCAGTTTAATATGGTTGTTATGGCACTTGCCGGGGCATCGCGGATTTTTAATTTTCTTGATGAAGAGTGTGAAAATGACGAGGGTACAGTTACTCTTGTCAATGCAAAAGAAGAAAACGGCGCAATCTGGGAATGCGCTGAGCGCACTGATGTCTGGGCATGGAAACAGCCGTATCGTGACGGTTCTTTTGTCTATACAAAGGTTGAAGGCAGAATTGTTTTTGACGATGTGGATTTCGGATATGAAAATAATAAAATGATACTTCATAATATCACGCTGTATGCGGAGCCTGGTCAAAAGGTCGCTCTCGTCGGAGCGACTGGTGCAGGTAAAACCACGATTACAAATCTGATCAATCGTTTTTATGATATTGCCGACGGTAAAATCAGTTATGACGGAATAGACATTAACAAGATAAAAAAACCAGACCTGCGCAGATCTCTAGGAATAGTTTTGCAGGATGTAAACCTGTTTACAGGCACTGTAATGGATAATATACGCTACGGCAATCTGAATGCTGCGGACGAGGAATGCATTGCTGCAGCAAAGCTTGCCAATGCCGACGGATTCATTAGAATGCTTCCGAATGGGTATGACACAGTACTCCAGGGTGATGACAACGGCCTTTCACAGGGGCAGCTGCAGCTTATTTCCATTGCCCGTGCAGCTGTGGCAGACCCGCCTGTTATGATTCTTGATGAAGCCACTTCTTCCATTGATACACGAACGGAAGCGATAGTTCAAAAAGGAATGGATGCCCTGATGAAAGGCAGGACAGTTTTTGTAATTGCCCATCGTCTTTCGACAGTTCAGAATTCAGATGTGATAATGGTGCTTGAGAACGGCATTATTATTGAGCGTGGCAGCCATGAACGGCTCATTGAAAAGCACGGGAAATATTTTCAGCTATATACGGGTACATTTGAGCTGGAATGATAAAATTATAAAAAATATCAGGCTTTATCAAAAAGACCATGTGCAAATTATATCCGGCATTTTAAGTACTGCGTAAGTATATACAGAAAAAAATCAACATGCCCAAAAAGGTGTCAATCACTTGGTCGTATCTATTTAAATTTATATATTATTGTTATGTTTTATATAAATTACGCTTTACTTGTAATGTTATTGCACATTAAAATACATAAAAACTTAAAATACAGTTTTTATCTGAATATTCATAGAGCTATCATTTAATATTCTATCTGTGTTTATTAAGATATTTACTGCTGCGTTTTTATATCACAGCAATAAATAAAAGCGGATAGTCCAGTTAGCCGGCATAAAAAGGGTTTTGGCCGAAAGATTGACAGATTTGTCCATTTACAGCTCCTAATTCATGCTGATTGGCAGTTCTGATGCTGACGTAATATTTATATATTCCGTAAATAAATGCAGGAATGCACATATCCGTACTGAAATTGGTCAACTATGTTTTATGCAGGATGAAAATGCAAAATACTTTTATCAAATATTTTTCATGTTGGATGGTCCATAATGATTTCCTGGATGTTTTAGAAATACAGGCTATTGGCAGGAAGACTCATCGGATAGGTGAATCATGCCCGGTCCCTGCGGTATGGTTGATAAAGCAAAAACCGCGTCTGATTCGATGCCGCTCAGCGGCATCTGCAAACAAAAGGGAGGAAGATAAATGGAAGTTAAAATACCAAATGGAACACGAATGCTGCTGGCGGCAAAGGGCATATCATTCGGTGCCTTCGTTTTAATTGTATTGATGGCGGGATTATTTCTTCCTTTACGGAAAGCGTCAGCCTGTACTGCCATTACCTTAAATGCAGAAGACGGCAGTACCATCCAGGCCAGAACGCAGGAATGGGGTGCCTTCAACCTTGATTCCGATCTTATGGTCACACCGCGCGGCTCATACATCAAGAGCGATACGCCTGACGGCAGGCAGGGCATTAAGTGGAAGGGCAAGTACGGGGTACTTGGCGTCAACGGTATGCATCTGCCTATGTATATCGACGGGATGAACGAGAAAGGACTCTCATTATCAGTTCTTTATCTCCCGGGAATGGCCAAGTTTGAGCCTTACAGTCCGAAACTTGCGCACAAATCATTAGACGCCAGGGATATCCCGATATGGATCCTTACTAAATTTGCAACAGTCGGCGAAATACGGGAAGAATTGCCGAAAATAAAAGTCGTTGGTGTTCCCATGAAAGAGCTTGGCGGAATTCCTGCACCTGTCCATTGGCTAGTTACAGACCAGAGCGGCAAAACAATCGTAATTGAATACACTGACGGGGAAATGCACATATATGACAACCCGGTCGGAGTACTTACCAACAGTCCAGATTTCCCATGGCATCTTATCAATCTCAGCAATTATATAGGGCTTCAGCCTCAGCCCAGGAATCCGGAAAAAATAGGAGGACTCGAAGTAGCGCCTCTTGGGGCCGGTTCAGGACTTGCCGGTTTGCCCGGTGATTTTACTCCTGTATCAAGATTTATAAGAGCAACAGCTTTACGTAATACGGTCCGTCCGCTGCGAACAGGAGATGATGCTGCACAGGAAGCCTTCCGGATACTTAACAGCTTCGATATTCCTCTTGGAGCCGTTGCATCTCCTGCCAAAGATTTAATAGGAAGTACGCAGATAATAACAGCCATGGATACAAAAGCACTCTGCTACTATTACCGCACGCAGTATAATTCCAGACTACGTATCGTCGATTTAAAGACCGTAGATTTCAGTAAGGGCGCGATTCGTTATAAACCGATGGATCGGGAAAAGAAGCAGGATTATGAAATAATCAGCATGTGATGACTTTAGGAATAGTAACTCCATAAACTGAAGTACGGTAAAAATTAATATAAAAATGCGGCTGCACTACTGCAGCCGCATTTTTATATTAAAACTCCAAATTATTTTTTAGGGAAAAGAAGTGTAAGCTGGGCTCTGAATCCCCAGCCTTCGGCTCCGTTATCAGGTGATGATGCCCAGTAGCGCGCTCCAAGACTTACCTGATACATTTGATCTTTGCTTTTTAAAAGCTGCGATACGGTGAATATAACAGGCACGGACCACTGATCACTTATCCATATTTGTTGTAAGCTAAAAATCCACAGAAATGCAAAATGAAAATCCCCAGTTTTGCAAGCTGGAAATCCCCAGAATTGCAAAAAAGGCCATTGAAAGCACGACCGAAACTAAATACCCTTTTATTGCGACCAAGCTCTAAGAGGGAGGAACGGAGGATGCTGACAATGACCAAAATTGATGATATCAGAAAAGCTTTTTTGAGGAAGGAAGCTCTATAAGCGAAATATCAAGAAAACAGTCTACAGACCGTAAAACGATAAGGAAATACATTGCCAAGGATGACTTCAATCAATCTCTATTGAAGCCGGAAATCAAAATTGAACAGCCAAAGCTTAGCCCATACAAAGAAATAATAGATAGCTGGCTGGAAGATGACAGGAAGGCGAAGAAAAAGCAGCGACACACGGCACAGCGTGTATTCGACAGGCTTAAGCAGGAAGTAGCAGGTTTCGAGTGTTCATACAGGACAACGGCCAAGTACGTCAAAGCTAAAAAAGAAGCCATGTACCGTACCGTGAAATCGGCGCTGCCGCTCGAACATAAAGCAGGAGAAGCCCAGGTGGACTTTGGTTCAGCGGACTTTTACGAAAATAGCAGACTATATTCGGGGAAATACCTTAATCTGTCTTTTCCCTACAGTAACGCCGGATACATACAGCTTTTCAAAGGGGAAAACTTGGAATGCCTACTGGAAGGGCTTGTTGCAATATTTAAACGTATGGGAGGTGTACCACAGAGGCTATGGTTCGACAACACATCTACCATAGTGACAAAAGTACTTAAAGAAGGGCACAGGGACCTTACAGAGAAATTTCTGCGTTTTAAAGAACATTACGGTTTTTCTGCTGTTTTCTGTAATCCGGATGCAGGAAATGAGAAAGGAAACGTTGAGAACAAAGTAGGGTATCACAGACGCAATATGCTTGTCCCAATACCGGAAGTCAAGGACCTTGAAATATACAATCGCAATCTGCTCAAGAAGTCAGAAGAAGACCATAACCGTGTACACTACCGTTATGACCAGAGCATAGCGGAACGTCACAAAGAGGATCTAAAAGAGCTGCTGCCTCTGCCAACAGCAGAATTCGATTGTGCACGTTATGAAGTTTACTGCGTAAACTTGTGGGGCAAGTTTAATATTGGTTCTGCGCACACATATTCGACATCACCTAAACACGCCGGCGGAAGAGTAACGGTGAAAATGACATCATCCAAAGTTATTCCGATGGATGAAAACCAAAGGGCAATAACAGAACACCCAAGGTTGTACGGGAACAGCAAACAGGAAACGATGGACTGGCTGCCGTATCTGAAGCTCTTATCACGCTGTCCATCTGCATTAAAATACACAGGCATATATGAAATGCTTCCGGATCCGTTGCAGGAATATTTGGCAAAACAGCCGAAAAGCGAATGCAGCCATGTACTTAGGGTACTTTCATGGATTACGGAACATGACGGTTTTAAAAAAGCCGTGGAAAGTGTAAACGAAGCCGTGGTGCGCAATATTTCTGGAATAGACAGCCTTGTAACGTTGCATGATTATCTAAACCAGAGCCATGTCCAGGAACAAATGGATATCGAAGGCCGAAACCTGCCGGAATTACCGCCGGTAATGTTCCACGGAGAATTATATGACAATATAATGCAAAGTAACGGTGTCAAATTATGAACGAAGATATTTCCGTTTACTGCAGAAAACTCAGACTGAGCAGGAACTTCGTAAACAACAGTGCTGTCGTTGAAAAGACCAGTGCGCAGGAATACCTCCTGGAGATATTAAGGCTTGAATGTGAATACAGGGAAAAACTAAAAATAGAGCGTCTCATTAAGATTGCAGGTTTCTATAACAGAAAAAGGTTTTGTGATTTTTGCTTTGACGAGGTAAAACTGCCATCTGATGTAACGCCAGGATATCTGAAAGAAGGCAGATTCATCGAGGAGGTCAAGAATCTTATTCTCTACGGCAACGTAGGAACCGGGAAAACGCATCTTGCAACGTCCATAGGAATTGAGGCCTGTAACAGGGGGATGAGGGTAGGTTTCTACAGGACTGCGAACCTTGTTAACCAGCTTTCCGATGCAAAAAAAGCAGGAACCCTGAGTAAACTTTTTAACAACCTAAGAAAGCTCGATCTGCTGATATGCGACGAATGGGGATATGTTCCCATGGACAGGGCATCAGCCCAAATTCTTTTTCAGGTCATATCGGACAGCTACGAAAGGAGGAGCGTGATAATAACGACTAATCTGGAATTCAGCCGCTGGGTCAGCATCTTTTATGATGAACAGATGACGGCGGCAATGATTGACAGGCTTGTACATCACAGTTATTTGCTTTTATTTGATGGCCAGAGCAACAGGGTCCGAGATTCACTTATGAAATCTGCAGGCTAAAATTCCCCACCCTGTGCCTAGGGAATTTATTTTGCAAAAGTGAGGATTTTAGGCTTGCAGAAAACACTTATCCAGTCATATGTGGATTCAACACTTATTCCTACAGTTGTTTTGGTTTTTACAAAGATATATGAAAAAAAGGCTGGATGTATGTTGAACTGATATCTGAGTGGTCATCGTCACCTGATATAGACCAGATATGGTTTGTCAGAAGGCCTATAGTGACGGGACCCTTCTGGCGCAGCACTGCTGCCGTAGGTCCAAGTCCCCATTGTTTTTCTCCGAGGATGTCGTTTGTAGCTGAAGGCAGAAGCTCAATTACGCCGACACCCCATATCCAGCCGTTATCAGTGTGTTTCGGTGAGAAAAACTGGCTTGCCTGGATATCTCCGAGACCGGATACATGTTTACCTGGTATTATGCCATCTGAGTCTGCAATAGGAATGATAGTTCTGGTTATCAGGTTCCATTATCGTTTAGTGAAAATGGTATGACAGGCTGGATGTTAAGTAAGTGGCTTGTTCCTGTACCATCGGCTCCCATATTTTTGTCGTAGTTGTACTGCAGCGGTACGCATATCATGTTGGACAGGGGGTTAGCCAATTTTTTCGCTATTTCCACATCTTCGTCAGTTTCTTCTGCTGTGGCTGATCCGTTATACAAAACGGAAATTGCCAGAAATATAATAAAAAATAAAATCCTTCTCAACTGATCCCACCTCCTTTTAGGGATGTTTAGTGAATCCTGAAAGTATTTATAATCTTTATCTATCGGCTGTTATTATTGATAACGATGTATCACAGCCTATTGCGTGTTTAACATACCGGGAGTGAAGGAATTGAATCTGATAATTTTTTAGTATTTTTTGATGTAGCTGATGCTGAAAACATCATAGCCTGCGTTGTTGTAGCTGCCTTCCACTTTGGTGCTGCCAAGCTCGTTGGATTCACTTACATGCATATCTCCCATCCAGCCATGCACATAGGCGAAATTCACATATGATTCATCGCTGATGGAATAAGTGGCGCCAAGTCCCAATTGCCAAATTTCGCCCATCGGCAGCGTAACAGTGCGGTGTTCATCATCCACAGCGCTGCTGTCGTATGAAATACCTGACGATATGGTCCACCTGGAATTAAGGCGGTATTGTGCGCCTATCGCTCCATGCCATGTATCATCGTAATCCAGGTTTTTAACTAAAGTATTAGGATCTTTCGAAACAAGCGATATACCTGCATAGCCGAATCTGGACCAGTTTCTGCCAGCCTATATTTGCCATGACTGACAAATTATCAGTGGACTGGTGGTAATAACTCAACATTACCTGCTGCGGAACCGTTATATCGATATTTGTCTGTGAATTCAGCAGTCCGTGAGCCGCCAGGATTTTTTCTATAGTTGGGCCAAGTCCGCTCCATTGGTTTTCCCCCGAGAAGTTCAGTTTCACTGGGCTGCTGTACATAAGGCCTATGCGGGTCCTCGGGTTGAATTCGTAGATTAGCCCTATATTCCCGCCAAGGCCGCATGTTGAATCGCTCAGATTCAATCGCCCGTCTCCCATTTGATCAAGTGCGTTATTGACAGCTACCTGAGAATCAAACTTTCCGTACATGACATTTGCAGCTACACCGATCGACAAATGTTCATCGACCCTGTACGCCAGTGCAAGAGCAAGCGACATACCTAGCAGTGTCCCCTGCTGTATGTTGTAGCGTCCCACCCAGTTGTCATCATATTTCATCATGTTGCCAAAATTGCTGTATAACCCAATGCCGTATTTTACCCGCGGCGACACAGTGTTTACATAGAAGAAACTGCCTCCCGGCACCCATCCTACAGCCTGCCCTCCGTCATTCCCTTCAACTGTTGTACCAGCACCAGGTGTGAAAGCGACGTCTCCGTGCAGCATCTGTATGCCATACAGCATTTCGTGTTTCGCCAAGCAGCATCATTCCGGCCGGGTTTGTTGCAATAGTACCTGCATCCTGTGCCCGTGCCGCACTGCCGGCTGCAGCCAGCCCGACATCCGGGGTTGCGTAATTATATGTTCCGATCCCGCCTGCCTGGACTGGAACCGGAAATATGAGAAAAAGCATAAAGAAAAGAGAAAGCGTACAAATAAAACGCTGCATATACACGATTAGCACCGGCTTTCGATATTATAATAAATTCGGATATAAATTGTTCAGTTCTCATTTACAGTAGAGTGTTTTCGTATATTTTCCTGTTGTGAGGCCGTTTCACGGCATATATCGCAAATATCGGATAAGCGGCTGCCATGCACATGAAAGAGGTGAACAGATACTGTGCTGATTCTGCAGCATGACATCACCTGGGGCTGTGTGTGTCTTAGTGCTGCTGCGTAACAGCTGGTAATTGATTATAAATGGAAGATGCTTGATTTGTCTTGATTCAAATCCAATGGATTCATGAGTAAGTTATTTGCCCTTGTCCATGTTTTTTCTGTATTGATTTTTCAAGGCTCGTATTGCTTTCTTGGTATTGAAAGTCTGTTATATCAAACGCAAATGCATTGGTCTTCTGTCTGTCCAGGCACTGGCAGGTATTTTGTTATGGTGTGCTCCGATATGTACTGTCTGTGTTTGCTTTTAAGTCTGCTTCTTATTCATTCTGACCTGAATCAACGTAATTTTTAATGGAATGTTCTGAATTATCGTAGAAGTTTATCATGATACATTGATAATTAACAGCATCTAAAAATATATTTCTGCAAGTTGTTAATGGTACAGGCTTAAGTAAGCGGAAAAATGGCAATGTGTTCCAGTGCCCGAACACGCTTTAAGCTGAAATCATGTATTTAGCCTTATAAAATAACTTTCGCTGCCAACAGGGCAGAAGGAAATGAGAAATTATATACGGTCTTCCTTGACAAAAGCATAATGCGGATTTAGAATACTGCGCAATTCACTAAAGAATAGATATGATAAACAAAGGATACAGATTAATAGATTCTTAGATTGGTGTTTTTAACAGTTGGAGGTGGGTTCCATGAAGTATAGATTCAGTACTGCTTATACGGTCAGCTGGTTTTATTACTTTAATATCTTCGGCAGAATCCCCTCTGGTTATGATGGTTGAATTACCTTAATTGTAGTCAGTAAGGGCCCTGCCGTTTTTTATACGGCGGGGCCTTTTTTATACCTAAAACGCGTGATTAACCGGCTTGTATAAACTGCATGGATATGTTTTTACAGGCTGAAAAATTAATGGGGTATTCCTGCAGAGAAAATATCTCTGACTGTAATGTCAGAAACCAAGGTAACTGTGCAGGAATTTCATCTCAAGGAGGGGTTTGCATAAACAGTGAGGACATAAATTATTAGAAGAGACTACATGCAGTTATTTTCTGGTTTAAGTGATTTACAGTGCAAACAGAAAGGAAGTTAAGTCAATGGCAAATGAAAATAAAAGCAGTATTTTTTCGTTCTTTATGAATTATGACTGGTATAAAAAATACCTGCTCCCTGGATTTATAGCCCAGTCGGTACTGGTGGCCGGAGGATACGGAACAGGGCGTGAACTGGTCGAATACTTTATGCAGTACGGACCGACAGGCGGACTTATGGGAATGGGGCTTACAACAGTTCTTTGGGCAGTGCTTTTTGCACTGAGTTTTGAATTTGCACGGATTTTCAAGGCTTATGACTACCGGACCTTCTTTGAGAAACTTATAGGTAAGGGCTGGATAATTTATGAGGCATCATTTATCGTTCTTCTTTTTCTGATAATGGGTGTGGTCGGCGCGGCTTCAGGCAGCATTCTGAGAGATACTTTCAACCTTCCTCCTATTATCGGATCAGGGATATTTCTGATAATGGTTGCATATCTTACATACAGCGGAAGTAAGCTTATCGAAATAGTAATGTCATGGTGGTCATATGTCCTTTATGCCGTTTATTTCTGTCTTTTGTTCTTCGCTGTTTCAAAATTCGGCAGTTCAATATCGGCTAATTTTGCTGCAGGCATAGTAAAGCCAGGCTGGCAGATGGGGCGGATTCAAATATGCGTTTTACAATGTAGCTGTAGTATCAACGATACTCTTTTCACTCAACTATCTCGAAACAAGACGTGAAGCAATAATATCAGGTGTTGTTGCATCATTGATTTGTGTTGCTCCTGCGTTTATGTTCCATTTGGTCATGTCGGGATTTTATCCTGATGTATTGGGTATGGAAATTCCAGTTAACGGCATAGTTGCAAAGCTCGGTGTCAAGTTTCTGCTTGCTGCGTGGCTGATTACGCTTTTCGGGACGATGATAGAAACAGGCGTTGGATTCTTCCACTCGATAAATGAACGGATAAACTCCACGCTAATTGCAAAAAGAGGCACCGGAATGAGCAATGCCGCCCGCGGTGCAGTAGGTGCGTTCCTGGCTGCAATGGGTTTGATAATATCCAATTTCGGGCTTATTGCCCTCATAGCAAAAGGATATGGCACAATAAGCTGGATATTCTTTATACTGCAGGGTGTAGCTCTCTGTACAATAGGAGTATATAAAATATATCAGCACGACAAATTATCTAAATAGAATATATGCGGCAGGTATTAATTAACAATAAAAAAGGTCTTAAAACATAACATTTAAGCAGTATCATTATTTTGAACGCCATATTGTCTGACATCAAAGGCCGCTTGCGCCATAAAACCAGGCGGTCTTTGATGTTTATTGAATCATGTATATTTTTTAAATAATATGAATGGGGTGTTCACCATCTGGGAACCTAAATTTTCCGAAGTTATAATTGAAGCTGACCAGCGCAGCTATGCTATGAGTGAACCTGTTAAGTATCCCGATAACATTGAGATAATAGACTGTTCGCTTGGTACTAACCCTTTGGGTGCTCCTGAATGTCTCAGGGATATCGATATTCCTGCTGATACCTGCAACCTATGCGACTATCCTGCCCCTGAGCCTGATGACCTGAAAAAGGCGATATCCCGTTCACATCCGGAATGGAAGCTGGGCATGGACCAAATCCTTGTCAGCGGAGGGTCGATGGGTGTCATAGTTACGCTTGCACGACTGCTGATCTCAAGAGGTACTTTATTGTCGGGCATTTCCCCGCAGTTCACCGATGCCGTAGTGCAGTGTCTCTGCAACGGCGCGGTCTACCGTCCAGTACGGCTGTTTGCGCCTGATTACAGGATCAGCATCGATCCGTTGCTGGAAATAATCAAAGAAAACCAATGTGTCATTTATCTGGACAGGCCCAACAATCCAACAGGACAGGTCACATCTTTGAAAGACGTTGAAAAATTAGCTGAAGCCGGAATGGAGAACGACTCCTGGATAATATCCGACGAAGCATATGCAGACTATCTGCCGGATGAAGAATCTGCGGTTACATTAAAATTCCCGAATCTGATAGTCTGCAGGTCATTTTCCAAAGGACTGGGCGCTGCCGGCCTTCGCATAGGCTATGCCGTGTCTAATGACTGCAGGCTGTCCGATCTGTTCAGAAAGGCACAGCCCCCGTTTGCTGTAGGCGCACTGGATGCAGTGATGGGCGTAAAAGTAATAGACGATAAGGACTTTCTTGATAAGACCCGTAAATACGTGCATCTTGCAAAGACTGCCGTAGCAGAAGTTTTTAACGAAAAAGACGGGCTTAGCGTAGCGTATACTGATAACCGCGTACCAATAATGCTTGTTTCCCAAAAAAACGGCAATCTGGCCGCGCGGCTTGCTGCGGTCGGGATATCGTGCGAAGCCGGCAGCGGTTTTTTTGACATGGACGATACTTCCGTAAGGCTCAGGGTCCCGTCACCTGATAAACTGGAAACCTTTCTTAAAAGGGTAAGAGCTCTTTAAACTTAAAGAGGGATAGGCTTTCTCAGGAGACCTATCCCTCCTGCAGTATATATTTCATTAATTGCGTCCGGGACATATCCGCTATATTCTTTTAAGTCAAGAACTGCTGGCAGGGATGACTTGAGTGAATGTCTTTCTATCATATGCATGTCTGCTAATGCTGTTCAGGACTGTTGATTCAATTCGTGATAAAAAATATCAAGTATTCCCATGTATCTTTCATTCCATGGCTTGTTTCGCCCGCAGTAATGGATGATAACACTGTTTTCACGTATCCAGTCTATATTGAGCCTGTCATTGCAAAGATGCGTGGCATTATGCAGCAGCAGTATCTGGTCGCTGAGGTTATAAATCCTGCTGTCCGCCAGCGTGATCTTCTCGCCATAGAGTGCTGAGATAATGTCCTGGTCAGGCAGAAGCAGCTTTGATTTGTTTATCTTGACGAAGTCAACTATATCATCGGTATTCTGCTGCTCACGCAAGGCTTTCAGGTTCATCAGCATTACGCCGGAATTTATATATGGTTTTTGTTTTTTGATGCCTAGCCGGATGCAATTCATCTTATTCAGAAATGAGCTTACGTGCGTACATGCTATATAATAGGCGCCGTCAAAGTTCATTTCATAGAATTTGTCCAACGGATTTATAACTACAGTATCGACATCCAGATAAAGTGCCCTGTCCAGTTCTGCAGGAAGCAATGATGCTGCAATTATGCGGTAGTAAATTTGCATCGGATATCGCGATGAAACCGGAAAATCTGAAAATAATCCAGGATCGACAAAAACATTATGAATTGCCATCGTGCCGCTTACAGCATTTTTTATTCCATCAATATTTTTATCAGAGAGATCAGAATTTAAGATATAAACATTATACGGTTGAGCCGCTTTGAAACGGTCTATTGACTTAAGACAGTTAATCAGCAGAGGCACAAACTTTTGGTCGATGGAAAATAAAAGATTCAAATCAGCTCAACTCGCTTTTAGTTCAGATATAAGTTTCTGCAACGAGCGATGCAAATATAAGAGAGGCAGCCTGCTGATGATATTATGCTGTCTGTGCGTAATTTTAGCAATATCAAAGCGACATCCGGGCGGCTGAACGCTCTTTTTATGTGCTGATTTTCTTGCAGCGGCTGTGACTTTATTGTCGATGTGCAGCAATCGCTTGTCTGATGCGCATGTAGATTCTGTGTACAGTGTGCTCAGGTCAGGGTTTATCGCCAGCAGGATGAAGCTGCCGATCCTTTCCCGTGGCGGGGTGACAGATATGTGGCAAGGGCTTCTTCCATAAGTTTGCTTGAAAATGGCTGAAAAATCTTAACTGCTTTTTTAACAATTACAGGCATCCTTCCACGCTGCATACTGCAATACTGGGTTTCTGTACTAAGGCTGATCTGCTGCCTGGATATTTTTATGTGGCCGGCGGAAGACTTGATATTGAGAAGATCGTGTCGGATGATGTCCAGACTGTTCTTTATTATGATTGGATTACTCCGCCTAAATTTTAATTAATGACTTTTGTTAAAGAATATCATTACGCAGGATGGTGAAAAATAATAAATCCTGACTCGTGTAAAAATTAAACCTGTTACTGCAGCTGCTTATTAGCGGTTATTGCATGTCTGTTGTGAATATAGATAAGACAGCTTTTCTGATCTTTAATTGGAAAAGCTGTCTTATTATTATTTTGTTATGTAAATATATTGGTTAATAATTAAAAAACAATACTTCTGAATTAGAATATCTTTAATTTATAAGTATGTTAAAAATATAGCAAATGACAACACATGCTATATTGTATTAATATTTTATATATAATATAGTGATTTTATATATCATAGCTAATAGTGCCGCTTTTTGAAACAGAAACACCACAAAACTATTATTGTAAAAAGTGCATGCGGAGAAGCAATAGGGGAGTGAAAAATCAAAGTGAAAAAAGTAATAAAAAAGAAAATACAAATACCTGCAGCAGTGCAAATTATAATATTACTGTTAATTGCGGCAGGTATGTTATTAAATATGCCTGCATCCGGTTATTGTACAAATCCTGGAAAAGATATAAGCGTAACCTCTTACGTCAGATGGGACAGGCAGGATAAAATTATAGTTAACGGTATCATTAAAGCAATTACTCCTAATGGCATATGTGTTAAATTGAAAAGCATCACTTATTCATTGACAGTTAAAAATAACGATGATGTGTTATATGCTGATAGTGTCACAGAGGAAGACGATTCATTGCTGAAGTCTGGAAAAGAGCTGACACGGCTTCATGTTTTTCCAAATCTTCATATAAAGGGCGTTACTAAAAATACTGTTGCCAACGGAGAAGTGCATGTGGATTATAAGCTTGTGGAGAAGACGTGCTTGATGCCGTAGAATCTAGGCGGATGTGCGGTTCGGGTGTTTGTAATGTATAGCTGATCATCTGACACACGATATATAAGTGAAAATAATACTGCTACTGGCTGCAGATTATTTCAAATTCCTGTTGCAGGTAAAGCAATACGTCTGTAACAGCACTGCAGCTTGTTTTCCACTTTTTACTGATGACCACGAAATTAAGAGGAACTCTTTCTGAAAGAGGAATGGACACGATCTCACTGTCTTTCGCAAATGCCTCCGGAAATTGAAATGTAGATGCAATATTATTGACAATGTAATTTCTTACTGTAACTATTTGATTTGTATATAACTTATAGTGTGGCTTAATATTATTTGCCTTGAAAAGATCTTCAGCCAGTATATTAGGTGAAAAAAATATGAGATGTTCATTTTCAATTTCGCTCATTTTTACATGTTTATGATTGGCAAGGTGATTATGTTTGCTTGTGCAGAAACGCAAGTCTGAATAACGGATTATTTTATGATCCAGCAATGGATATTTTTTATCTTCGTTTTTGCAGAAACGCACAA